>Ga0118677_10000146_pt1 | contig 141544 bp, 140 predicted proteins | sample AliMusrvi5mmetaG_FD_86154 | JGI IMG/M metagenome (GOLD analysis project Ga0118677, IMG submission 86154) | reverse complement strand
ATATCTTGGGTGTAAGGTTCGATCATTTGTCAATTTTGAACAAGATTTCTTTCTCACAAAGTATAATTCTCGAACTGAACTTGCCTAAATTAATTTATGCACATTCCTTAGCAGTCACCGCATCCGTTTCATTATGCTCATAATGATAACGCCACAAGGCGGTTGCCATAGCAGCCGCAACCCGAGAGTGATCATACAGTGACACATCAGGTCGAATATTAAATGCCGTCGCTGATGGAATGGCTTGAGTATAAACACCCCATAGAGTTTCAAAATGATCTAGCCATAGGGCCCAATTATTTCGGTGTGATTTAGGCATTAGCTTTAAGGCATCAACAAGACCCTGCCATAATTCGAGATACTCTTTTTGCGCGGCCTTATCGTCATTCCCTTCGCACTGGTTAGCGATAAGAGGAAATATACTGTTCGGTGATAAAGGCTTAAGCGGATAACGATAGGCATAGTCCTGCTGGTCTTTGCTGTCTAAGCGAATTTGCTCAAACAAGGGTAATTGTCGAGCGGTATAGTGATTTTTACCTGTTTCTGTAACATCTTCACCTTGATTGTATTTCTCAAACTCTTCACGATCAAAGCCAGAAGCTACTCTGTCCGCTGTCGCAATCACCCATTGCAGAAAGGTGTCGGGCTTATGATGCTTGGCGGCAGCATTAATAAATGAGTCATCCACCCCTTTAGTTTTCCATGAACCAAAAGGCGCAAAATCTGCACCCGTTAAATCTGGTAGGTAATCTTCTATCAGATCCATTGCCAAGCCGGTATAGGCCGCATGAACATGACTAAACCAACCTTTATCATCGGTAAATTTCTTATGATGAGGGCAATAAAGTTGCTTATTGGCATCCAGCACGTCTTGCTTAACAGGTATCTTTGCCCGTTCAGCAAACTTCCCTAAATCATGCAAGAAAGCAGCTAAGGCAATACGACTGGATTGTTCGAGTAACGGGGTAATAGCCATGCGTTTCTTTTCCTATAAATATTCAATCTGATCAGTTGCCAATAGTATTTGATACCGGGTATTCGGGCGTTTACCCACCGGACTGATCAAATAAGCAGAGGCGGCCTGTGCTAAGGTTTGTTGCAATAGTTTGTTAATACGCGATTTACGCTGTTCAAAAAAGGTTTTACTCATACCTTGTTCTAAAGTATTCAGGGTTCGGTCTGTGCCCCCTAACTCACCGGTGATTAAGCGGTATTCCTGAAGATATTGTTCTGCATAGTCCAGTTCTGGCGCTCCCTCACTCGGACATTTGGGCGAAGGCTGCTCTGCCAACTGGCGTTTAAGTAACCAGCTATAAAAAGCAAAATCAGCCGGTATCAGTTTAATCAGTGTATCGTGTGCTTTAATCCTATGTGCCTTTAGGTCTATGCTCAAATAAGCCGGGCCTAAAGCTTGTTGAGCCTTGATAACCGATTGACTAAAGCTGCTTTTACCATGCAATAAAGCAGTGTCCAGGCCATGACGTAAGCGTACAAAGGCAATATCGGCAATCATCACGCTTGCGTTCTGAGTATCCAAGGGTTTGCGGGTCGGATCATTACCATAGATAACCTGTGAATAAGGTGTCGGATAATAAAACTGTGGATGTGCTTCATAATCAGCCGATACCAGCACATGACTCAAACGGTCTTGGGTACGCCCATATAAAGAGAGTGCGTATCCTGCATAAAAGCCCATTGTTTTACGACCACCCGCAATAGATACATGCAAGACCGTAGAAGGATCAGCCGTTAAGACTCTAATCCACTCGGTAATACCATCGGCCATCGCCTGATTATCAGCCTGAGTACGAATATCGGCTAAAGGCTCGCCATTCTCTTGTTGCAAGATATGTATATTACTTTCATCAAACACAGGTTTGGTTATTTGATAATCATCATAAAAGCGTTGCAACCAGCCATCATTAATCAAAGTTAAACGTGCCCGTTGATAACCTTCGGCAGTCGTGAGTATATGGATTTGTTCTGGCATTGCCTGACCTTGTTGATGCAAAGCATATAAGGTTTCCGTAATTACTTGTGGAGTCAGCCCAGTCACTGCCAGTAAAAGTGTTTTTATACTCATTAGCCTTGCATAGATCCGTGATGATTAAGTCGGTAGAAAGTGTATCTTCATTCAGTCAGTCTTAGGTCGTTGACAAGCTTGTCATCTCAATCTGGTAAGCCCCCATGCCCATGCTGGTTCCTTTACCCAGATGCGTCCATTGCCCTAGCCACAAGTAAGGCCAAAAGTCTTCAAGGTCTTGCATACTTAACTCTACAAACCCCATCACGCCGCCCATGATAATTTCAGTTTGTTGCCGTGATGAATAGCGCGTCCAATCGTACCAGTCGAGTTGTTGTGAACTAAACTGAACCGTTCTTGCTTTAGCGGTCAAGGCGGCAAAATCGGTCTCTAAGGGTGAATCCGTATAAAAGTAACTAATCATAGAAATCCGCCTGAGCAAGATATTAAAGAAGGTGCCAAAGTTAAAGCCTGGAGCACCCAGATTCTTGTTATCCTGTTTAAGACGTAACTGCGTATGAAAGCTTATTTTGATTTGTTGGGGCATCAGGGGAATCATTATCTTTTCAGGAGGCTTTAGGGGGTTAAGCACTCCGTCTTCAAAGATTGTTTTAGCTTCGCCTCGTTGATTAATCTCGTCAACTCTTTCCAGATTAAACACTTGCTGGCGTCCTCCAATCCCGTGTTGACCGGCTAGTTTAAAAGCATGAACAATATAAGGGAAGTAGCGTTGACCGTGTCCAAACAAGATCACATCTAAACTGTAACTTGTACTGGCTTGACCCGCAATAAAGGGGAATTGTAAAACAAAGGGATGAGGCGCCGCCGGATATTTGCGCATTTTTTCGGTATTAGTCGGTGGCGGTGTCTCAAAGACAATACTGTAAGCACAAGCATTTTTTAACAGGCATTGATTACAGGCTTGATTACGCACCACGCACACAGTCTTCTTAAGTGCATGACCAAAGGCACCGCGCCAGGCAGACCCCGGGAAATCAGGCAAACGAGGTGGGCTATCGGTTTTAAAACAAAACCGGTAGATGTTAATGGGGATATTGGGTTGTGAAATAGTTGTCATGAAAAAACCTCCTTGTCGTTAGTTTCCTCACTTTAACGATAAAAGTCAGTGTTGACAAGCTTTTCAAGATGTTTATTCTCGATATTAGCGGTGATTAATGTCCTCTCTTCACCTATTATTTGAGCTATACAAAACTGATTGATGTGACATCCATATATAATCTTTAATTAACATCAAAATACCCAAAGAATTTCGTTAATAAAATAACACGTTACGTATTATAATTACTCTAATATAACCTTCTTCTATCAGTAACGAGCGAAGCATGAACGCCCAATTAAAATTCTTACCTCTCCTATTATTCCTTACCTTGGCGGCCTGCTCGACTCAAGAAGTCAAACAAACAGAAGCGACATCGCCTGTTATCCCAGAAAAAAATAATTCAAACGCCGCTAATTCAGAGTCAGGTCAAGCAATTGGGTCAACCCCACCAATGACGCTCATGAAAGAAGGTCGACAGTTACAACTGGTCAAAATCATGGACGGTGGTATTTGTAAAAATGAATATCAAGGCGCTAAAGGTGCGTTTCTTCTTTATGCGGACACCGATGATATTGAACGGATAAAGCGTGAAAAAGGCACCGCTATCTTCCGTTCATTTGAATCTAAAATACAAGACCTATCAGGCAATGTGCTTCAAGCAGCGATTGATGAAACCAATCTGGCTGAAGACCCCTTCTCCTTAGGTGAAGATGAAGCTCAACAAAAATTAGCCACTAAACTCGTTGCTAATTTCCGTCATGCCGCCACCCCCGTGGTCACTGAATTTCAAAAAGAAACATCGCTGACTATCGATATCACCGCCTTCCAGCCTTCTTTGGTTTTTTATCAAAAAGGCTGTGATGAATCTAGACTTGACCAAGATGAGACTAACCAAAAAAGCTAACAGAGCCAGTTAGTTATCACGTAACCGAACCGCCAACACATCGCATTTTGCATAATGTAGGATACTGTTGGCTGTAGACCCCAATAGCAGCGCCAAACCATGCCGTCCATGTGAACCAACCACAATCAGGTCAACTTTCTCTTGTTCAGCTATATGAATAATTTCCTGTTTTGGAATCCCCCAAAGCAACCAGCGATTCGAGAAATCAACAGCGAGTTGATCACCCAATCTCATCAACTTGGTTTTTTCTACTTCCAATAACTTATCTTGTGAATCCTGATCCAGCGGAATGATCGTCCCATAACTCGTATCAGGCATTGGAATATTATCCAATACGTGCACAATACTCAATTTAGCCTGATATTGATTGGCTAATGATCGGGCTTTATCTGCAACATAATGAGCCTGTTCAGAAAAGTCAACCGCCAGTAAAATATGTTGATAGTCTGTCATTTTTTTTACCTTAACTGTTAAACGTTGGGAGAGCACTTAATATTAACTGAGTTAATGAGACACCTCTATTGAGTACTGTTAAGAAAGTATAACCGCTCGTTGTGATAAAATGTAATCCTGAATTTATTGAGTCCATCCCATGCAACCAGCCTTTATTCATTTAAGAGTTCATACCGAATTCTCCTTGGTCGACGGTATCGTTAAAATAAAACCGCTAGTCAAGCGACTAACAGAACTCAATATGCCCGCGCTTGCGGTCACTGACCACGCCAATCTTTTTTCATTGGTCAAGTTTTATAAAGCCGCACAAGGCGCGGGCATTAAACCCATTGCCGGTGCCGATGTATTAATTCTTAACCCGGAAGATCCGACCACACCCTATCGCTTAACACTACTGGTTAATAATCACACCGGCTATATTACGCTGACCGAATTAATTTCAAAGGCCTACCAAGAAGGACAGCATCAGGGCATACCGTTGCTTAAACAAGAATGGATAGAAGCCAATCATGCCGGCTTAATTGCCTTGTCCGGCGCTATGCAGGGAGATATAGGCAAAGCCCTATTAGCCGATAACCTTGAAGAAGCAAAACGCTTGGCGGATCAATGGGGAGGTCTATTTAATAACAGTTTTTACCTTGAGTTACAACGGGTCGGTCGTCCCGATGAAGAACGTTATATTGCACACGCCATTGACCTTGCTCTGGCTACCGATTTGCCAGTCGTTGCCACGAATGACGTTCGATTTATTCATCAAAAAGATTTTGCCGCTCATGAAGTGCGGGTTTGTATCAATCAAGGGCGGGTTCTGGATGATACTCGCCGCCCTAAAGATTACACTGATCAGCAATATTTACGTAGCACCGAAGAAATGCTGGCGTTATTTGCTGATATTCCTGAAGCCCTGGAAAATACAGTGCATATTGCTCAACGCTGTAATTTAAAACTCATCCTAGGCAAAAACTTCCTGCCTGACTTTCCTGTCCCTGCCGGGATGACCTTGGGTGAACTGATGGCAAGTGAGTCTTTAAAAGGTCTGGAAGAGCGCTTATTGCACTATCCAGCTATCGGTAAAGGCACGGTTGAAGAGAATCGCCAAGTCTACCTTGATCGTTTAGAAACCGAACTCAAAGTGATCACTGAAATGGGCTTCCCCGGTTATTTTATGATCGTTGCGGATTTTATTCAGTGGGCTAAAAACGAACTTATTCCCGTTGGCCCAGGCCGAGGCTCAGGTGCGGGTTCTTTAGTGGCTTATGCCCTCAAGATTACGGACTTAGACCCTATCGAATTTGATTTACTGTTTGAACGCTTCTTAAACCCTGAACGGGTCTCGATGCCTGACTTTGATATCGACTTTTGCATGGACAGGCGAGATGAAGTGATTGATTATGTCGCACGTCATTACGGTCGTGACCACGTAGCTCAAATTATTACTTATGGTTCTATGGCCGCTAAAGCGGTTATTCGGGATGTTGGTCGGGTGTTGGGGTTTGCTTATGGCTTTGTCGATCGACTAGCGAAGCTCATTCCCTTTGAAATTGGCATGACGCTAAACAAAGCCTTGCAAGACAGTCCCGATCTTAAACACCTGTATGACACCGAAGAGGAAGTAAAGACCCTCATTGATATGGCCTTAACACTGGAAGGTACGGTCAGAAATGCCGGTAAACATGCCGGTGGGGTAGTGATATCACCGACCAAGTTAACTGATTTTACACCGCTCTATTGTGAAGAAGGGGGCGGTAATCTAGTCACTCAGTTTGACAAAGATGACGTTGAAGCAGTCGGACTGGTTAAGTTCGACTTTTTAGGCTTGCGTACGCTGACCATTATTGATTGGACTCTACAAACGATTAATCATAAAAAACAACAAGGTGGTGAAGCACTGGTTGATATTACGACAATCCCTAGAGATGACCTACCCTCTTATCAGCTATTAAAAAACGGTCAAACGACAGCGGTATTTCAGCTTGAATCCAGAGGCATGAAAGAGCTGATTAAAAAACTGAAGCCCGACTGCTTTGACGATATTATCGCGTTAGTAGCGCTGTTTCGCCCCGGCCCTTTGGAGTCAGGGATGGTTGATGATTACATCAATGTAAAACACGGGGCAAAGGCGGAATATGCGCACCCCTTACTTGAGCCTATCCTTAAACCCACCAATGGCGTTATCTTGTATCAAGAACAAGTCATGCAAATCGCCCGAGAACTCGCTCACTATACACTGGGTGGAGCGGATATGTTACGGCGGGCTATGGGTAAGAAAAAGGCCGAGGAAATGGCTAAAGAACGGGCGAAATTTACCACGGGCGCCGTTGCCAACCAGGTCGAGGAATCGATAGCCACGTATGTCTTCGACTTGATGGAAAAGTTTGCTGGCTATGGTTTCAACAAATCCCATTCAGCCGCCTATGCCTTGGTTGCTTATCAAACGGCTTGGTTAAAAACGCATTATCCCGCTGAGTTTATGGCTGCGGTACTGTCTTCTGATATGGACAACACGGATAAAGTGGTCATATTAATTGAAGAATGTCGACAAATGAAGCTGGCTATTCTACCTCCGACTATCAATGTATCCGATTATCGCTTTACTGTTAGTAATGACAATCACATCGTCTATGGCTTAGGTGCTATTAAAGGCGTCGGGCAAGCCGCAATAGAAGATATGGTAAAAGAACGTAAGCAAAATGGCCCTTTTTTAGGTCTCTATGACTTATGTAAACGTGTTGATTTACGCAAATTTAATCGCCGGGTATTGGATGCCTTGGTTCGTGCGGGTGCTTTTGATGAATTTGATCCGAATCGTGCAGCTCATTTAGCAGAGCTACCGATCGCCCTAAAGGTAGCAGAACAGCATGGCAAAGCGGCTGAAACAGGTCAGAATGACCTGTTCTCTCTTACCGGTGACGAGACCGAAGTATTAGACGACACTAAAGAAAGTGATGCCTATACGCTTACGGTTGAACCGTGGTCTGATAAAGAACGTTTAGAAGCTGAGAAAGCAACCTTGGGACTGTTTTTAACCGGACATCCGATTGATCAGTATGAACCTGAGTTAAAGCATTTTACACACGGAAAAATAGGTTCATTACACGTCTCCCGTGGCAAAATGGAAGCCCGTGTTGCCGGGATGGTGATAGAGATTCGGACTCGCCAAAACAAAAATGGTAAAACCATGGGCTTTGCCACACTGGATGATAAGTCTGGTCGACTTGAATGTGCGGTATTTGGGGATGTTTATGATCAATATCGAGACATCTTCACTCGTGATAATCTGTTGATTGCCGAAGGTGGCTTGGCTATCGATAACTTTTCAGGTGCCTTACGACTCACCGTTGAAAAACTCTATACCATTGATCAAGCCAGAGAAAGCTTTGCTAGAGGCTTACACATTAACTGGAATGTAGCCAACAGCAGCGAAGAACCCCAGCGTTTTATTGAAAAATTAAGTGAGACACTCAGTCCCTTTAAAGGCGGTGCTTGCCCAGTGAATATCAGCTATACCTCATCACAAGCCAAGGCTAATGTTCAATTAGGTGATGCTTGGAGGATACAGCCAACTGATGAATTGCTTGCGAAACTGAAGTGGCTATTTGGAGCTAAAGCAGTAGACGTCCGCTACAAATAAAGAAATAAAGTAGAGTCACCGGGGGGTATTCAGTCCCCCAGTGACTTAATTGACTACTCGCTATCGATGTCTTGCTTGAATGATTCTACTGCTTTTGGAGCAGACACGGGGGCTGGGGCGGAAGTCAATTCAACAACAACTGGTCGTGGCTCTGGTGCAGGAGCTGCAACAATCACAGGTGCAGGCCCAGAAACGTATGCAGGTGTGACTGCTTGAACAGGAGCTTGAGTTTCAGCACGTTCTCGTCTCTCTACTCGCTGAGCGAAATCATTATCATAAGACCGAACGGGTTCCGCTTTAGCCTCGCCTGAAGAGACTTCCCCCCCCTCATGACCCGCAGAACCCGTCTCCCCGCCTTCATGATCAACACGCTTGTAATTAGGGTTACGCGGTCTCCTACGATTGGGTCCTCTACGACTATTCTTTCTTTCCGTTGATCGATCTGGCGCGTCAGAAGTAGCGACAGAATCGTCATTTACAACAGAATCCACTACGCTATCACTTTTTACAGCCTCGTTAACAGCAATTGAATCAACTTTAACGACTTCGGCTACATCACTGACTGGCGCAAGATTTCGTCTTACATTGCGCCCTCTGCCTCTCATATTACGATTAGTGCGAGGTTCTTTGTTTTCAGTACCCTCCTTATCTTCCCTGTTTTCCTTAACCGCCTTATTTTCTTTGCTTAACTCAGGTGCATTATTTCGCTCTTGCTGAGGTGGACGACTATTAGGACGCGAGTCCTGAGATCTTGAGCCTTGATTTCTGCCTCGTCTATTGTTATTGCGATTTCTGTTAGCATGATTATCGTCGTTCGTGTTGACTCGTTCAACAACAGAAGCGGGTACAGACACTGCTTTTACTTCAGGTTCCGCACCTGAAGAACCGACCAGTTTTTCCCAGAAACGCTTAATCAGACTCGCTGCCTCATTCTTAGGTTGTGTTGGCACAGGGGTCTCATGAGAAAACTCCTTAACTGCGGCTCTTTCAAGTTTGGGCTTAATCTGTTGCGCAAACTCGGGTATAGAGATATCTTCAACTTTTATTTGTAAATAACTGGGCCGTTCATCTACAAACTCTTTTTCTTTAATGCGTTCAATATCGTAAGCAGGCGTTTCAAGATGTTTGCTCGGTAAGATAATAATACCGACTTTCAAGCGTGTTTCAATCTGCTCAATCGCGTGACGTTTTTCGTTTAACAGAAAAGTCGCACACTCAATAGGCAAATGTGCAATAACCTTTTCGGTACCTTTTTTCATGGCTTCTTCTTCAATAACCCTCAATACAGACAGGGCAACTGACTCTACATTACGAATAGTGCCTTGTCCCTTACAACGGGGACAAGGTAACTGTGTCGCATCGCCTAATGAAGGGCGCATTCTTTGTCTGGACATCTCCAACAAACCAAATCTGGAAATCCGGCTGGTCTGGATACGGGCTCTATCTATTTTTAAGGCATCACGCAGATGATTTTCAACTGTCCGTTGATTCTTGTTAGACAACATATCGATAAAATCGATAACAAACAAACCGCCTAAATCACGCAGTCTAAGTTGACGGGCAATTTCATCCGCTGCCTCAAGATTGGTATTCAGTGCCGTTTCTTCAATATCACTGCCCTTTGTCGCGCGAGCAGAGTTAATATCAATAGAAGTCAACGCTTCAGTATGGTCAATCACCAAAGAGCCGCCTGAAGGCAAGGATACTTCACGGCAATAAGCTACTTCAATTTGAGACTCAATTTGATAACGGCTAAATAAAGGGACCGCATCCTGATACAGCTTGGCTTTGGGCAAGAAATGCGGCATCACTTCTTTTAAGAAGTCTTGCACCAATTTAAATGACTCTTCATTATCAATCAGAATTTCATCGATGTTGCCCCGTAAATGATCACGTAGCGCTCTGATAATGACATTGCTTTCTTGAAACACCAAAAAAGGTGCCTTTTGTTCAGTGGATGACCGTTCAATTGCTTCCCAGAGTTGTAACAGATAATTTAAATCCCACTGCAACTCTTCAGCATTTTTACCACACCCTGCGGTTCTTACAATCAAACCCATGGACTCAGGAATATCAAGAGTCGCCATCACTTCACGTAGGTCACTACGGGTTTCACCTTCAATACGCCTGGAAATTCCCCCTGCTTTAGGATTATTGGGCATCAATACCAAATAAGTCCCCGCCAGACTGATATAAGTCGTTAACGCTGCGCCCTTATTACCCCGTTCTTCTTTTTCAATCTGAACAATGATTTCCTGACCTTCCTTAATCATATCCTTAATCGCAGGACGACGACCGTCTTCAGTGCCTTCCTGGGCTTGTCTATAAAGCGGGGAAATTTCTTTGAACGGCAAAAAACCATGTTTTTCAGCGCCGTAATTGATAAACGCCGCTTCTAGGCTAGGTTCCACGCGGGTGATAATACCTTTGTATATATTTGACTTCTTTTGTTCTTTTGAAGGGATTTCGATGTCAAAATCATAAAGTTTTTGACCGTCTACCAAAGCGACTCGCAGTTCTTCAGCCTGCGTAGCGTTGATAAGCATTCTTTTCATTTTATATCCTTGTAGTTCCCTGCTCCATTTTCAGACTTTACTGAACTAGACTTTTTGGTTATTGCATCAAATTATATGTCAATACAAACATGAAGTGATAGGTCTAAGAGAAGCTATCCACTTAGTTTTACGGTCTTATGTTCCATCATCTGCGTTTTTGTCGTTATTTTTGGCTTCAAACTAGATGAAGTCAGGCCGAGGTAACAGATGCTAATTTAATTTTTTTTAGTCTTAACTGGTAAATTCTGTTTTAAACAGGTTTTAAAAAATCGTGCGTCTAGGGTCGAACGATGAACCCGAAAATCGTATAATGAAGTATTAACCACGCAATAGTGTTATTTTAATCTTCATTAAGTAGCTCATAGCCAGTTTCTTTGATGAAATCCGCTGAGCATTAAGTCTGTTTTATAAAAACTTGCCTAATATAGCAACCTTATTGCCTTTCATCAATTTTAAAGAATCAATTATTACAAGATACTGGTATTATTTACACCATGAGTATAGAAGAAACCCAACAACCGCAAGTCACTTACATCGAAATTACCGATGATAATTGCGATCAACGCTTAGACAATTTTTTAATTGCCCGATTGAAAGGTGTACCTAAAAGCCGAATTTATAGGATTGTCAGAAAAGGTGAAGTTCGGGTCAATAAAGGCCGTGTCGATGTTAAATATCGCTTGATGGTCGGTGATGTTATCAGAATTCCCCCCATCAGAGTCGCTGAACGTACTGAAGAATCTTATGTGCCGCAAGGCCTACAAGCTGCCTTAGAAGACGGTATTTTATATGAAGATGACGGCTTCATTATTTTAAACAAACCTGCCGGCTTTGCCGTACACGGCGGCAGTGGCGTCAGCTCTGGAATTATTGAAGGACTACGATTAATAAGACCCGAAGCACGCTTTTTAGAACTCGTCCATCGACTTGACAAAGATACTTCAGGCTGCCTGCTCATTGCAAAAAAACGCAGTGCCTTACGGCTATTGCAGGCGTTATTTCGCAATAGCCAAATTCAAAAAACTTATCAGGCTTTATTAGCGGGTCGATGGGAAAGAAAAAAACTTATCGTAACCGCACCGTTATTAAAAAATATAAGCAAAGGCGGTGAACGCATCGTTGTCATTAGCCAAGCGGGTAAAGCAGCAGAAACTTTATTCAAACGTTTACAACTCTTTCAAAATGCAACCTTGGTTGAAGCCTCTCCCAAAACGGGACGCACCCATCAAATACGGGTTCATGCCGCCAGTTTAGGTCATCCCATTGTGGGTGATGAACGCTATGGCGTTGATGAAGTCAATAAGCTATTTAAGAATAAAGGCTATAAACGCATGTTTCTTCATGCCGAAACCTTAACTTTTTTACACCCTGTCACAGAGGCTCCGATGCGGATTACCGCGCCTTTACCAAATCATTTAATCCAGCTACTTAACAATGAAGAATCAATTTGATTTAATTATTTTCGATTGGGATGGAACACTCATTAACTCCATAGACTGGATTACGCAAAGCCTGCAACAAGCGGCTTTGGCTTATGGCTTTCCTATACCAGAGGCTCAAGCGGCCAAGGATGTGATTGGCTTAAGTATTGAAAATGCAGTACTCACACTATTTCCAGAGGCCAATGAACTAACCCAGGTACACTTGGCTAATAGTTACAGAGATCATTATTCTTCAAAACAACTGGGACGAGGTGATTTATTTCCTGGTGTTTATGACATGTTGGTACACTTAAAACAATCCGGCTATCAATTAGCGGTTGCAACGGGCAAAACCCGATCAGGTTTACAGGCAGCGCTTTTAGGAACCGCTACCGAAGACTTATTTTGCATGACCCGTTGTGCCGATGAAACAGCGTCTAAACCCGACCCCAAAATGCTTCTGGAAATCATCGAACAAACTCAAACACCCAAGGAACGTTGTGTTATGGTCGGTGACTCTGTGTTTGACTTGCAAATGGCACAAAACACCCCTATATCGTCCATTGCTGTTTCTTGTGGCGCACAACCCCCTGAATTATTGCAACGCTATCAACCCTTATTGTGCTTGCAACAACCCACCGAATTACTGAATTATATTTAAGGTTAAAAAATCATGCAAAATCAACAAGATCCTTATACCAAACCAGAACCCAGCAGACAATCTGGTTGGGAACGTGAGATAGTAGAGAAATTAGCATTCGCTGCGGTAAAAGAACAAACCAGAGCACGACGCTGGAATGTATTTTTTAAATCGTTATTCTTTGTTTATCTGTTCGCCATCTTTGGGATAAGCATTTACCCGAAAGTTAAGAAGAATTTCGATGGCGACAGTAGTCATCATACCGCCGTTATTGATGTTACAGGCGTTATTGCTGAAGATAAAGACGCTAACGCTGCCGATATCATCAAAAGCTTAAGAGAAGCTGTTAAAGACGGTCAGACTAAAGGCATTATTCTACACTCAAACTCGCCCGGTGGCAGTCCTGTTCAATCCAATTATGTTTATGAAGAAATTAGAAACATAAAAAAAGAACATCCATCTCTACCTATTTATGCGGTAGTCAGTGATATTTGCGCGTCGGGTTGTTATTACATTGCATCTGCCAGCGATAAAATATTTGTTAATCCCTCCAGTTTAATTGGCTCAATTGGCGTTATTATGGATGGCTTTGGTTTTGTGGATATTATGCAAAAAGTAGGTGTAGAACGTAGGTTATTAACAGCGGGAACACATAAAGCCATGCTAGACCCTTTCTCTCCTCCTAAAAGTGATGAAACTCAATTTATGCAGGATTTGTTGAATCAGGTTCATCAGCAATTTATAAACGCCGTTAAAACAGGCCGTGGCGATCGCTTAAAAGAAACACCTGATATGTTCTCTGGTTTAGTTTGGACAGGTGAAGCCGGCGTTAAACTTGGCGTAGCTGATGCTTATGGTAATGATGATTACGTGGCTAAAAATATCATTGGTGCTGAAAAACTGGTTATTTATAAGCAAGAAGCCAACCTTCTAGACAAAATGGCCGGCAAATTAGGTGCTTCTTTCGGCAGTGCGTTGGGCAAATTAATAACCAGACCTTCTTTGCGGTAACTGTTATGAGCACGCGAACACCTTACGAAGCGATGATTCTCTACTGTTGTCATTAACTTTTTTGACAACTAAGCTTTGTTGCGATAACATCATAACCGTTTTTGATAGTTTAATAGCCTAGTTTTGTACGCTTTTTAAATCATTAACACTTTTTAAATTTAACGCCAATCTGACCGTCATCACTGCTTTAAATAAATATTACTTTAGGAGAATAAATATGAGTAAATCAGCCAAAATCATGCTTTTCACTGTATTAGCTACGTTCAGTTTTTTTGTCCATGCTGATCCACCAGTATGTGTACCTGAGATTGATGGTAGTCTGGCTATTTTGGGTATAGCTTTATTATCTTGTTTAACGGCTATTGTTGCAGAACGTCGCAGTAAATAATACACCGTTCCTTATAAAGGATCCCACTTTAAGTGGGATCATTCAGGTTATCCTGTTCGTGGAAGAAAATCCATTCGAACCATGAACGCATTTGATCGTGCATACTTCGACAGACCCTGAGCGAACAACCAAGAAACATAAAAGTATGCGAATAATAGCTCTTGATCCCCACCAACCAGAGCAAGACTTTCCTCATTTAGATAACGCCTTGCGGGATCCCAATGGCTTACTAGCAGTCGGTGGCTGCCTATCTCGAACGCGCTTATTAAATGCCTATCGACAAGGTATCTTTCCTTGGTATAACCCTGACGAACCTATTCTTTGGTGGTCACCTAATCCTAGATTAATATTATTCCCAGACCAACTCATCATTTCACGAAGCTTAAAAAAAACACTCCGACAAAATACCTTTGTAGTCACTTTCGATCAGGCTTTTAAGGAGGTTATTACGGCTTGTGCAGATCTCCGTAAAGAAAGCACAGGAACCTGGATAACACCAGACATAAACCAGGCTTATACTGAGCTACATAAAGCAGGTTATGCACATTCAGCTGAGGCGTGGCTGAATGGTCAATTAGTCGGTGGACTTTATGGCGTTGCTCTAGGACAGGTTTTTTTTGGTGAGTCCATGTTTCACACTACAACGGATGCATCGAAAGTTGTTTTCGCACATTTGGTTGAACAACTTAAACGCTGGGGCTACCAATTGATTGACTGTCAGGTTCACACTACCCATTTAGCAAGCTTTGGCGCTATCAATTGCCCCCGAACTGAATTCAGGCATTTACTCAATCAATATTGTGAACTCGCCCCCAGTCCATCGGCCTGGCATTCTATATGAAGTCCATCCCCTTATTATTAAGCCAGGAACACCCGTGTAGTTATCTTGATAATCATCAAGCTCAATCCCTTTTTGTACATCCGGCTTATCCACTAACCCCTTCCAGTTACGCTCACTTAATGATACAAGGTTTCCGTCGCAGTGGAGATCAAGTCTATAGTCCACATTGCCAACATTGTTCTGCCTGCCTACCCATCAGACTAGCGGTTAATAAATTTAAACACAACAGGAATCAAAAGCGCTGTTTAGATAAAAATATCAATACACAAGCGACTATCAAGCGGCCTGTTTTTGAACAGACTCATTACGACATGTATCTGCGATATCAAACGGCTAGACACAATGATGGAGAAATGGCTAATGCAAGTCCTGAGGATTACCTCAGCTTTCTTGGCAGTTCATGGTGCAATACTGTTTTTGTAGAATTTTCTATCAATAATGAACTAGCGGGTGTGGCCATCATTGATCAATTTGATCAAGCCTGGTCTGCAGTCTACACTTTTTTTGAACCTAAGTTCTCAAACTACAGCTTAGGTGTTTATGCCGTCTTATGGCAAATTGAACAAGCAAAGCAACAACAAAAAGAATTATTATACCTGGGTTTCTGGATCCAAGAGTGCCAAAAAATGACCTACAAAAGTAATTATCAACCTTTCCAATTACTCATTGATACTGAATGGGTTGAAATATCAACTCTATAAAAACAAATACCGACTGTTGTTCTATTGTTAAAAACCAGATTATGCTATAATCGGCGGCTTTAATAACTGAGATTTAATAAAAATGGCAAAAGAAGATCAAATTGAAATGGAAGGTAAAGTAATCGATACGCTTCCAAATACTATGTTTCGAGTCGAACTTGAAAACGGACACGTTGTAACAGCTCATATTTCAGGCAAAATGCGTAAACATTACATCCGAATTTTGACCGGTGACAGCGTTAAAGTTGAAATGACCCCCTATGATTTAACCAAAGGCCGCATCACTTTCCGTATGCGTTGATACTCATTACAACAATGCGTATCAACGTATAAATCTTGTCTAAGCAAACGTTTTTATTTAAGAGTTAGCTTCAGATACAGCCCAGTCATTACTCTCAATAGCAAACGCTATATCGTCCTTATCCACATAAATTTTGACATGACCCCCATGCGCGAGCTTGCCGAACAGCAAGTCATTAGCCAGAGGCTTCTTGATTTTTTCCTGAATTAATCGCGCCATTGGCCTTGCGCCCATTTTTGGATCACAGCCATGCTCAGCCAACCACAACCGTGCATCTGTATCGAGCGATAAGGTCACTTGCTTTTCGGCCAGTAGAGCTTCCAACTCAAAAATAAATTTATCAACTACATGTCCGACGATTGAAATATCTAAGGGTTTAAACTGAATAATAGCATCTAAACGATTACGGAATTCAGGTGAAAAACCTTTTTCTATCATTTTCATGCTATCGCTTGCGTGATCTTGCTGAGTAAATCCTATAGAAGCCCGACTCCCCTCCTCTGCGCCCGCATTGGTCGTCATGACTAAAATAATATTACGGAAATCCGCTTTACGACCATTATTATCCGTCAATGAACCATGATCCATTACCTGTAGTAACAAATTAAAAACATCGGGATGCGCTTTTTCTAATTCATCCAGCAATAACACCGCATGAGGATGCTTAGTCACTTGCTCCGTTAATAACCCACCCTGATCAAACCCCACATAACCAGGAGGTGCACCGATTAATCGAGAAACGGTATGACGTTCCATATACTCAGACATATCAAAACGAATCAGTTCTATCCCAAGCACTTTAGCCAATTGACGTGTTACTTCGGTTTTACCTACACCGGTAGGCCCAGCAAAGATAAAGGAACCAATGGTCTTTTGAGAGTCACGAAGACCAGCACGTGATAATTTTATTGCAGAGGCTAACGCAGAAATGGCTTCATCCTGACCAAACACCAACATCTTAAGATTCTTTTCAAGATTAGCCAGCTTATCTATATCATTAGACGACACCGATTTTGCTGGAATTCTAGCAATTTTTGAAACAATATCTTCTATTTCGGCAACGTCAATAGTTTCTTTTCGATCAGCTTCGGTCGTCATTCGCTGTTTCGCACCCGCCTCATCAATAACATCGATGGCCTTATCCGGCAAATGTCGATCCGTAATGTAACGATCCGATAACTCGGCAGCAACACGCAAGGCATCAGCCGAATACTTAACATTATGATGCTCTTCAAAACGAGACTTAAGACCTTTTAAAATCAAAATAGTATCTTCAACTGAAGGCTCAACCACATCTACCTTCTGGAATCGACGCGCCAACGCATGATCTTTCTCAAAAACGCCTCGATACTCCTGATAAGTCGTTGAACCAATGCAACGTAATTGTCCAGAAGCCAGTACGGGTTTAATCAGGTTTGAGGCGTCCATAACACCTCCAGAAGCCGATCCTGCACCGATAATAGTATGAATCTCATCAATAAATAGAATAGAATCCGGTTCTTTCTTAAGCTGATTCATTAAAGACTTGAGGCGCTTTTCAAAATCTCCACGGTATTTAGTCCCCGCGACTAATGACCCTAAGTCTAAAGAATAAATAACACTATTCTTTAAAATTTCAGGCACGTCCCCCTCGACTATCCTTTTAGCCAATCCTTCGGCGATAGCCGTCTTGCCAACACCCGCTTCACCAACCAATAAAGGATTATTTTTACGTCGTCGACATAAGGTCTGAATAGTACGCTCAAGTTCAAGCTCTCGTCCGATCAATGGATCTATTCGACCTTGTGAGGCCTCATTATTGAGATTAGTCGTGTATTTATCCAAGGGACTGCCCGACTCACTGTCAGCCTGATTTGTTTCAGAAACCTGTTCATTGGACTCTTCATGTCCCTGATCAGTTTTAGAGATGCCATGTGCCAAATAATTGACCACATCAAGTCGAGATATATCTTGCTTGTTCAATAGATAGACAGCGTGCGAGTCCTGCTCGCTAAACAGTGCAACAAATAAATTAGCGCCTGTTACCTCTTTTTTATCAGAGGCCTGCACATGAAAGACGGCTCGCTGCAAAACGCGCTGAAAGCCCAGCGTTGGCTGAGTATCCCTCTTCACTCCTACTGGAATTAAAGATGTTGTCTCATCAATAAACTGTGTCAATTGATCGTGCAAGGCTTTCATATCACAGCCACAGGCTTTCATTATCACTTCTGCTGCACTGTTATGAAGTAACGCGAGCAATAAGTGCTCAACCGTAATAAATTCATGTCGCTTATCATGTGCATTTTTAAAAGCAGTATTTAACGTAACTTCAAGTTCTTTACTTAACATAAGCGCTCCAAATTTATACTTCTTCCATTGAACACATCAATGGATGTTGATTTTCTCGTGAATAATCATTAACGATATAGACTTTTGTTTCTGCAACGTCTTTAGAATAGATACCACACACACCCACTCCCTGAGTGTGAACCTGTAACATGACTTGAATGGCCTTTTCTTCAGGCATAGAAAAGAAATCCATCAAAATTTCGATGACAAAATCCATCGGTGTAAAATCATCATTTAATAAAATAACTTTGTATAGAGGAGGTCTTTTTAACTGCGGCCTCACCTCTTGAACAGCCAAGTCATCGTCATTAAATTTAAGTGGATCAAAATCGGACATATTATCTAAATTAAAATACAGTGAACGTTCGTAATGGTGCCAATATTAGTGTATTTCAAGCTTACATATATAACAAATTAAATTATAAAAAAACATAAATGACTCCAGTATTATTTAACGCTACGCTCTTAACTTTACTCTTTTTAACTTTTTTATCAACATAACTTCTTAATATCTAGTAACATATCCACCTTTTTAAAGCTGGAAATCACCAATGGTTTGGAAACCACATGTTACTGTTGCCGCAATTATAGAACGAAATAATCGCTTCTTACTGGTTGAAGAGGAAACCCCTCGCGGCTTACAACTTAATCAGCCTGCAGGCCATTTTGAAAAAGACGAAGACCTGATTACCGCCGTCAAACGCGAGGTTAATGAAGAAACCGCCTGGCAGTTTGAACCCGTTGATATTATTTCTGTACAACTCTGGCGAAGAAACCCCGAATATCCAACATTTATTAGAGTTTGTTTCTCAGGTAACTGCCACAGTTATAATCCTGATCAACCCTTAGACGACGGCATAATTACCACACACTGGTTGACGCGTGATGAAGTTGCCCAACAACAGCATCGATTACGTAGCCCCTTAGTGCTTATCGGCATTGATGAATACTTAAGTGGACATCGATATCCCTTATCGCTATTAAAATCGTTTTTAGACCTTGACCATGAGTAAAAACATAATCGTCGGAATGTCCGGTGGTGTCGACTCATCTGTCACCGCATTACTTCTTTTAGAACAAGGGCATCAGGTCACTGGCTTGTTCATGAAAAACTGGGAAGAAGATGACGGCACAGAATACTGTACCGCCATGGAAGACCTAGCGGACGCACAACAAGTCTGTGACAAACTAGGCATTCCCCTAAAAACAGTTAATTTTGCAACGGAATACTGGGATGAGGTATTCGAAGTATTTCTTTCTGAATTTAAAGCAGGTCGCACCCCAAATCCCGATATCCTCTGTAACAAACACGTTAAGTTCAAGGCATTTTTAAATTATGCCATTGATGACTTAGGGGCTGACTACATAGCCACCGGGCATTATGCGCGTGTTGCCACACGACCCGATAACGCACAGGAATTCCAACTGTTAAAAGGCCTCGACCCTAATAAAGAACAAAGCTATTTTTTGTATACCTTGGAACAGAAGGCGCTATCCAAAACACTTTTTCCTATCGGCCATCTCCACAAGCCAGAAATAAGAAAATTGGCCGATAAAGCTGGATTCGCTAACAGCCGAAAGAAAGACAGTACAGGTATATGCTTTATTGGTGAACGTAAGTTCACTGAGTTCCTGCAGCGTTATCTTCCCACTCAACCGGGAGAAATGCGTACCCCTGAAGGCCAGTATATTGGTAAACATGTTGGTTTAATGTATTACACGCTAGGCCAACGTCAAGGTTTAGGCATCGGCGGTGTTAAAAACGCCCCCGATGAACCTTGGTATGTGCTGGATAAAGATCTCGAAAATAATATATTACTGGTTGGCCAAGGACACGATCATCCACTTATGTTGCACAATACCTTAGAAGCCAGTCAACTGGATTGGTGTAACAATCAACCGTTAACGGAATCGATACGCTGTAGTGCAAAAACCCGCTATCGCCAAGCGGATCAGTCGTGCTTATTAGAACCCTTAGCTCATGACCGTTGTCGAGCTACTTTTGATCAGCCTCAAAGAGCCATTACACCTGGGCAATCAGTCGTTTTCTATAACGGCGATATCTGCTTGGGTGGCGGCATTATCGAAAGCAAATATAATAACTAAGAAACATTACTCAGTATCAGGACAAAAATTATGACTAACTTTGCTTTAACAGCAATCTCCCCAATCGATGGTCGTTACGCCAATAAAGTAGAAGATCTTCGCCCCATATTCAGTGAATACGGTCTGATACGTTATCGAGTATTAGTTGAAGTACGCTGGTTGCAAGCTTTGGCAAATCATCCACTGATAAAAGAAGTCTCTCCTTTCAGTGAGACCGCAAGCAACTTGTTAGATAGCATTATCGATCACTTTTCTGAAGCGGATGCACAACGTGTTAAAGACATAGAAAAAACGACTAACCACGATGTTAAAGCGGTTGAGTATCTATTAAAAGAAAAGATTACCGGGTGTGCTGAACTGGAACAAGTCAGTGAGTTTATTCATTTTGCCTGTACCTCAGAAGATATTAATAATCTATCTTACGCCTTAATGCTTAAAGAAGGTCGTGATGTTATCCAGACCCAAATAAGCGACTGCATAAACGCACTCAGAAAATTAGCCCTGGAAACAGCGGATCAACCCTTGCTGTCTCGCACTCATGGACAATCAGCCACACCCACCACCGTTGGCAAAGAGTTCGCTAACGTTGTCGCCCGTATGTTACGTCAACAACAACAACTTCAGGCCGTATCCCTATTAGGTAAAATAAACGGTGCGGTAGGTAACTATAATGCGCATTGTGTTGCCTACCCAGATGTTGATTGGGCAGAGTTTTCCAAAAACTTTGTGGAATCGCTAGGTTTGCAATGGAACCCTTACACCATTCAAATTGAACCACACGATTATATCGCTGAGTTTTTCCATGCCTTATCACGTTTTAATACCATATTATTAGACTTTGATCGTGATATCTGGAGTTATATCTCCTTAGGTTACTTTAAACAAAAAACCATTGCCGGTGAAATTGGCTCATCTACCATGCCGCATAAAGTTAATCCGATTGATTTTGAGAATTCAGAAGGCAACCTAGGGATTGCGAATGCTTTATTCTCATTTTTAGCCGAGAAACTACCTGTCTCTCGTTGGCAAAGAGACTTAACAGACTCAACTGTTTTAAGAAATATCGGTGTTGGGATTGCTCATACCAGTATTGCTATCCAGGCTAGTTTAAAAGGAATATCAAAACTCCAAATCAACACGGATGCCATTGAAGCCGACCTAAATGCCAACTGGGAAGTTCTGGCAGAACCCATACAAACAGTCATGAGACGTTATGGTATTGAAAAACCCTACGAAAAACTTAAAGAACTCACGCGGGGACAACGTATTACGCCAGAGCAACTGCAAGTATTTATTGAAAAACTAGATATTCCAGCAGAGGCTAAAGCAATGTTATTGGCATTAAGCCCGCGTAATTACACGGGCTATGCTGAAAAGCTCGCTAAAGAAATTAGCCTTTTTACACCTTGGGCATAAAATCTACCCCTCGGCAGACGTAGAAACGAAAAGTAGGCTGTTAGAAAACCGAAAAAACGGCTTCAGCGGTAAACCTTAAGTGATAGCAGGTATGAGTCATGATTTTTCTAAATGCTCATAAGCGGGCAACGTCTCTATGCGTTTATCTTCCAAGGGTTTCCCTATGGTAAAATGATATAGACTTTGAAATTGTGTCTCTTTAAACCCTAATAACTCATGGACACTGTCATCAAAGAAACAGCCTATGCCGGTGCCCCGATAGCCCGCCGCTTCGGCTTCTAAATACAGCACCTGCCCTATCAAACCCGTTTCCCAAAATAAACGCCGATATAACCAGGCGGCTTCATTAACTGTATCATTAAACTCAGCCACCATACCCAAGCTAAAAGCACTATCACTGGCAATCGGCTGATGACATGATAACGTTTTAGCAAACTGTCGGCAATCACCGCTGTATAAATGATATAAAGGCAACTCTTTCGCTATGCGTTCCCACTTAAACGTCTCTAACGAACTGGCTTTCAGTTTTTCTAAAGCCTCCTGATGTCTGGGTAACGCATAAACGCCTGGAGTTACCCCCTCAACCCGATGCACAAAGATAAACAAATGAATTTTTGCAGGCCACCGCCAAGCCTGAAAAGCTGGAGAAGTGGGCAACACCGCTGACAGTATCCGATAAAAGTCCGCCTGAGACATCGGAGTCATTTTGCCATCAAATTGCTGGGCACTTCGACGTTGCCGGATGATCGCCGTGGCGGTTTGCATACAAGCCGTGGTCAAAGGCGACGATTGCAAAGCCTGCCACACCGGTTCTTTGGTACTGGGTTTGCTGGCTGCTAAAGCAACTTCATCAATCACCGACCATTTATATAAGTGATAAGCTCGTAGACTATCCGCCTTACCCGACCAAACACCGGCTTGAGTAGCCGCTATTAGCTCATTAATATCAAAAGCTTTATTATCAAGCCCAACCCTGATACGACAAAGTAGGTCGGGCGACTCTCCTTCCAAGGCTTTAAAATCGGCTAAACGATTTAAGCCTAACAATTGTGCAATATCGTCATCTGACGTTTCTGCCATCAACTCAATAGACCAACCCAAGGTTGCAGTGGCATAACGCAACGCGCCGATAGCATGACCTAAATCATGCTGACAATAACGAAACGCTCTTTCACCGTATTTCCACGCTTCTCGCCAATGCACCGAAGACAAGCCTATCAGTAGACTCGTTTCGGTCACATTGTCAGAAAACCGACAACGTTGTTCCAGGGTATGGTCATGACTCACATAATGATAAACACCGGCTTTAAGTGTTTCTAAACCCGAACTAATTATGTATGCTTCTGTTGGATGCAAGTTACCGCTGGACGGATTACATCGCAATGCCCAGCGACTGGGGCCAAACTGTTTCCACGCCGATAAACCAAAAGACAACTCCAGCAATAAACCGATATTAGCCATTGTTAACGGTTGAGCGGCTAGCGTTTCTGGCGCATCTAAAGCCGAGAATAAAACCTCAATCTCACGGCCTGGCTTTGGTAAAGTCACTATCTCACAGCCTGAAAAATGCCGGAATTGATCCGGCTGATCTTCCCAGTCGATGGATTCAGGGCCCTTTGCATAACGCTCTAAGCGATGCTTGGTTCGATTATGATAATTTAAAACCGTTTCAATTTGATTGTTCATAACCTTTTAATCCAATAAAGTAAACACATTATAAAGAGAGATAGCAGGCCACTGAAACTTTACCCGCTATTGTAATGTTGGCGGTATCACCAATTTAGGCTCAACCATTAAATCCTCAACCCAACAGCCTACCGGATTTCCTAAATTCATCTCTTTGTCTTCAAAACGCACTAAAAAAACCGTGCGACTAGGCTCTTCTTCCACATGGCCTATCAAAGTAATAACCCCCCGCGTACCCACCTCAGCTAATACTTCACCTTCAGTTCCATCGGGAATTGAGCCGTCATCGACTATCAAACGGGCCGCATAAACAACATCACCTAACTCTAAATCTTCTACGTTCATTGCAACTCCTGGTTATTTTGTAGTAAAGCTTACATTGTCAGTTAATTGTGTGATTCAAACCTACCTGAAGTATCCATCATTTTGTCGGATTTCTAAAGCAAATACCGCAGAAACAAGCAATTAGAAAAATTAAATAAAATGGCATACAGGTTGCTATTAACAATAACAAGAACGATGCCATTCAGTCAGGAGAATACAAAAATGATTACATTAACAGAGAAAGCGGTTAACGCAGTTGGTCGCTTTATTGCCGGTTCTGAAACACCAACAGCGGGTTTAAGAATCGAAGTCACCGATGGTGGATGTTCTGGTTACCAATACGGTTTGAAGCTTGAAGGCAGTCAAACTGAAGAAGATACCGTTATCGATTGTGGTGAAGTCAGGGTATTTATTGACCCTGTCAGCTTACCTATGCTTGATGGCATGTCTATTGACTTTCTCGATAGTATAGAAGGCTCAGGCTTTAAATTTACAAACCCCAATGCCGTTAAAAGTTGCGCTTGTGGTACTTCTTTTAACACCAATTCCGAAGGAACTGGGACAAAAACCTGTTCTTAAAATCGTTGGTTAAGCTATACCCAACCGGATTCAATCAAACCAACTTATACCCAAACCCGAGGATAAAATCATGTGGGACTATTCAGATAAAGTAAAAGAACATTTTTTTAACCCTAAAAATGCGGGTGCGGTCGCTGATGCCAATGCCACCGGAGAAGTGGGTTCAATTAGCTGTGGTGATGCCTTAAGACTCACCCTTAAAGTAGATGATGATACCGAAGTTATCCTGGAAGCAGGCTTCCAGACGTTTGGCTGTGGCTCTGCGATTGCCTCCTCTTCTGTATTGACAGAAATGATTATCGGCAAGACTATCGATGAAGCTTTACAAGTCACTAACCAAGATATTGCTGCTCAATTAGAAGGCTTACCCCCAGAAAAAATGCACTGCTCTGTGATGGGACGTGAAGCCTTACAAGCAGCAATCGCAAACTATCGTGGCGAAGTCTGGAAAGACGATCACGAAGAAGGCGCATTAATCTGTAAATGTTTTGCCATTGATGCCGTCATGATTGAAGAAATGGTCTGGGCAAATAAATTACGTACCGTAGAAGATGTGACCAACTTTACCAAAGCGGGTGGTGGTTGTGCGTCATGTCATGAAGACATTGAAGCCATTCTGGAAAAAGTCTTAGCTGAAAAAGGTGAGAAGTTTGATCCAGATGCTGCTCCTGCAGCTCAACCAGAAAAAATCGCAGCAGTAAAAACACCGTTAACCAATCTACAACGGATTAAAAAGATTGAGGAAGTACTTGAGTCCCTTAGACCTGCCTTAATGGCTGATGGCGGTGACGTTGAACTGGTCGAAGTGATCGGCAACACGGCTTATGTAAAAATGACCGGAGCCTGTAACGGATGCCAAATGGCCGCTATGACAATTGCAGGCATTCAACAACGCTTAATGGAAGTCATGGGCGAATTTATTAAAGTGGTTCCGGCGACTGAAATGGCCAAACTGACGAATATTGAGGTGGCATAAATGGCCGACATCTATCTAGATAATAATGCAACGACTAAGGTTGATCATGAGGTGGTTGATGCCATGATCCCTTATTTTTTAGAACAGTATGGCAACCCCTCTTCCATTCATAAATTTGCTGATGGTGTTGCTAGAGGACTAAAAAACGCGCGTCAACAAGTTCAGGCGCTGATTGGTTGTGAACATGATTCTGAAATCATCTTTACTTCATGTGGCACAGAGTCTAATTCAACAGCTTTACTGTCAGCTATTAAAGCCCAACCTAACAAGAAAGAAATTATTACCACAACGGTTGAACATCCTGCCATTCTAAGTTTATGTGACTATCTTGAAAAAGAGGGTTACACCATTCATAGACTACCTGTGGATAAAGCGGGCCGATTAAATTTGGAATCTTATAAAAAATTATTATCTGACCAGGTTGCCATCGTTTCAATTATGTGGGCTAACAATGAAACCGGCACTATCTTTCCGGTAGCAGAAATGGCTGAATTGGCAAATGCTGCTGGGGTTATGTTTCATACGGATGCAGTTCAAGCCGTTGGCAAGCTCCCGATGATGTTGCAAGACACCAAAATTGACATGTTATCGTTGTCTGGTCATAAATTACATGCGCCTAAAGGAATCGGCGTTTTATATCTGCGTAGAGGTACTCGCTATCGTCCATTATTGCGGGGTGGACATCAAGAGCGTGGTAGAAGAGCGGGTACAGAAAACACGGCGTCTATCGTTGGCTTGGGTAAAGCGTGTGAGCTGGCGCTTCGATATATCGAATATGAAAACACTACGGTTAAAGAACTGCGTGACCGCCTAGAAAAAGGTATCACTGAAAGCATTCCCCATTGCTTTGTTACGGGTGATCTTTATAACCGTTTGCCTAATACCACCGATATCGCCTTTGAGTATATTGAAGGTGAATCCATTTTAATGCTCTTAAATAAAGCCGGTATTGCAGCTTCCAGTGGTTCAGCCTGTACCTCAGGCTCCTTGGAACCTTCGCATGTGATGAGAGCGATGGATATTCCTTATACCGCAGCACACGGCACGATTCGCTTTTCTTTCTCACGCTATAACACGATGTCAGAAGTCGATGAAGTGTTAAAAGTAATGCCGGGTATTGTAAAAACTTTACGGAAATTATCACCGTATTGGGAGGGTGACGGCCCAGTGGCTAACCCTGAACAAGCGTTTGCTCCTACATACGCATAAAAGCAGAACGTCATGAAAGCCCAAGTCCGCCAAATTATTATTGACGATACAACACTTCGAGATGGTGAGCAATCCGCTGGTGTTGCCTTCTCGCTGCAAGAAAAACTGTCAATTGCTACTCAATTGGCAGACTTGGGTGTTCCTGAATTAGAAATTGGTATCCCAGCGATGGGTGCCATTGAACGTGAAGAAATAAAAGCCATTGCCGCACTTAAGCTGAGTTCCAAGCTACTGGTTTGGTCAAGAATGCGTCACGAGGACTTGCAAGGTTGTTTGGGTTTGAATGTGCATAAAGTAGATTTATCCATTTCTGCTTCAGATCAACATATTCAACATAAGTTAAAACAAAGTCGTCAATGGGTGCTAAATACCATTAGCACCTGTATTAATGAAGCCAGAGACTTGGGTTTAGACGTGTGCATGGGTATGGAAGATGCTTCGCGTGCCGATGTTGATTTCTTAATTCAAATGGCTGAAGCGGCTCAAAAAGCCGGAGCGTCGCGAATTCGCTTTGCGGATACCGTCGGTATTATGGAACCCTTTGGTGTCTTTGAGACTATTAAACGGTTGAGAGCGTCTACCGATTTGGAAATTGAAATGCACGCACATGATGATTTAGGGTTAGCAACCGCTAATACAATGGCCGCAGCACTCGCTGGTGCAACGCATGTTAACACCACAGTCAATGGCTTAGGCGAACGCGCAGGTAATGCGGCTTTAGAAGAGGTAGTAGTGGGTTTAAAGCAGCTCTACGGTTTTGAGACGGGCATCTCTTTGCAAAATTTTCCGTTACTTTCAGAACAGGTGGCTACTGCCTCGGGTGATGCCATTGGTACACGCAAGAGTTTAATTGGTAAGAATGTGTTTAGTCATGAAGCCGGTATTCATGTCGATGGCTTATTAAAAGACCCCAGTAATTATCAAGGCGTTGACCCGGCTATTGTGGGGCGTCGTCATCAACTGATATTAGGTAAACACTCGGGGACTCAAGGTGTTATTCATGCCTATCAACAACTAGGCATTGTTGTTAATCGTTTACAGGCACAAAAACTACTGACTCAAGTCAGGCAGTTTGTTAGTCTGACTAAAAGAACACCTCAACCTGAAGAACTTAATTTATTCCATCAAAACCTGTAAGAGGACATTTCATCATGAATGAGCAAACCGAACTAGAGGCCTGTGAAGCAGAAGTCAACGAAAGATTAGATGTACCTGATCAAGATGATCGTTACCCTGGGTCATTTTTTAGGATACCCGGACGACCTTCACTTGAAAATACGGGCTGGCAATTAAACTAAGCCAAAATAAACCCACAATATTACCCACACTTAACGGCAGCTAAAATGGTTATGGTCATGTCAGATACTGCTAAATATCCTTTAGACACGCCACTGGGCTTTTTTAAACAATGGCATGAAGATGTCCATTGTGTGTTCGGAAGAGATCCGGCTGCACACACTGTCTGGGAAATATTACTGACCTATTCCGGCGTCCATGCCGTACTGATACACCGAATTAGTCATCGCTTATGGAAAGCTAACTGGAAACTTTCAGCACGTATTCTTGCTACAGTCGCCAAAATATTTACCAATGTAGAAATACACCCCGGCGCAATCATAGGCAGACGTTTATTTATAGATCATGCGCTAGGCGTGGTCATCGGTGAAACGGCTGAAATTGGCAATGATGTGACTTTATATCACGGTGTCACCTTAGGCGGCACAACCTGGCATAAAGAAAAACGCCACCCAACTATTGGTAACAATGTATTAATTGGCTCTGGTGCAAAAATTCTGGGTGCCATTACCCTGGGTAATAATGTTCGGGTCGGTGCTAACTCAGTGGTCATAAAAGATGTCCCCGCTTGCTGCACAGTCGTGGGTATTCCTGGACGCATTATTCAGACTAAAGGCACCAAAATACAAAACAGGCATGGCATTGATCTTGACCATCATTTGATTCCTGATCCAGTCGGAAAAGCCATTTCCTGTTTAATGGAACGCATTGATGAGTTAGAGGCTAAACAACCTGTGATAACGGAAGTAATTTCTGAAGAAGCCTGTGATAAATGCGAGGCAGAAACTATCTGCGGTTCGCCCAAAAAAGAAAGTCCAGTGAAACTGGCCGCGAGGTATTAAGTGGATTTATTAGATTTTGAAGCACAAGGCCTGTATTTTGAAAACGAAGATACACCGGAAGTCGAAAACATGATAGCGATTGCCTCTGAAAACTATGCCAGCGGTGAAGCTGAGCTACCGCTGTTAAGAGCTTATTTTTTAGCACCCAACTCGTTAAATGTATTAGTGGCACTCAATCGCTTTTACTATTATCAACATCGGCTTGACGATGCGCTTGCAGCGACTCTTAAAGCATTAGCGGTAATTAGACCCTTAATTGATTTTCCTGAAGATTGGCGTGAATTACAGCCCCATCATCTTAGCGATACCCCCGCTAATCTATTAACTCAGGTCAGGTTGTATTTATTTACCTTAAAAGCCATTGGCTTTTTAAATATGCGCCTGGAGTTACTTGACGTTAGTAAAAGTATTTTTGAAAAACTAGTGTACTTAGATGGCAAAGATCGAATCGGTGCAAAAGGTTTATTAGAGTTAGTCATTCAACGGCAAAGTAGTTTTGAAACTTAGGAGTCATTAAGATGTTAAAAGATATATTAAAAGATAAAAATGCATCATTATTAGGCCTGGTGACTTTAGCTCTATTTGTCATCCTGGTTATTTACTTACTTAACCAAGATGCCTCCTTAGTTGGCCCCCTTTAATCTAAAACTGGAGAAACCCCATGAGCTTTGAAGAAGAAATGGAAGAGCTGGAATCTGCTGAAGACTTTTTACAATATTTTGAACTGGATTATATTCCTAGCGTTGTGCATGTTAACCGTTTGCATATTTTGCAACGCTTTCATGATTACTTACAAAAAGCCAGTGATGAAATGCCAGAACACGAAGAAGCGAAACGTGCCATTTACAGTAAGTTATTAGAACGGGCTTACCAAGACTTTGTGGTCTCTGATGCCCAAACAGAAAAAGTCTTTAAAGTCTTTTCAATGACTGAACCTCAAACGGCTTTCGTCGCACTCGGCGATATTAAAGTATGAAACCCGAGCGCTTTGACGAAGGACGATTTGAATACGGTGAATCGGTCAGAGTCACTCGAAACGTCCGTAATGATGGCACCTACCCTGGTTTAGATGTAGGCGTCTTATTAATTCGCCGAGGCAGCGTAGGAAATGTTATTGAAGTCGGTACTTTTTTACAGGACCAGGTGATCTTTACCGTACACTTTCTAAATCATGGAAGAATGGTTGGCTGTCGCCTGGAAGAGTTAATTGGTGCCGAAGAACCCTGGAACCCCAGTCGTTTTGAGTTTAGAGACCGTGTTGTTTGTACGATCGACTTGGGTATTCAAGGTAACGTCTTATTTAAAAAAGGCACTGAAGGAGAAGTCTTTAAAGTGATTAGAGACGATGAACTCATTCAATATCATGTGGCATTTGAAGGGAGAACACTACAACTCCCAGAGTCTGCCTTAGCACCCGCACATCCTGAAACGTTTAATGAGCCCGAGGCTTGATATGAACCAGCCTAAAAAATCGGACCCTATTGACCCCTACACATTGTTAAGAACAGCGTTGACGCTTTTTAAGAAAAAACCCGCTGAGTTGCAAGCAGAGGAATTAACTCAAGCCCAAATACAGGCGCTGAGTGAATTTAATATTGAAAAGCGTATTCTCAATTCGCCAGAAGCCGGCTTGGTGATTATTTCAGATCAAGAGCTTGAGTCTGCTTATCAAGAAGTGCGTGATCGATATGTCGATGAAGACTCATTCCTGATTGATCTGGATAAAAACCGGCTAACCACGGACAGCTTAAAAGCCGCACTTTTGCGTCAAAGTCGTGTTAATGTTGTTATGGAATTGATTGCTTCTCGGTCACCTACAATCAATGAAGTAGAAATTGGTATTTATTATCACCTACATACCGAGCAATTTAATCGCCCGGAAATGCGTGAAGCCTGCCATATATTTATCAGTGTTAATCCCGACTATCCTGAAAACACCCGCGAGGCTGCATTAATTCGCGTTCAGGAACTTTATGTCAAGTTACAGAAGAAGCCTTTTAAGTTTGCAGACCTGGCTCTTAAGCATTCAGAATGCCCAACGGCTTTACAGGGTGGTGTATTAGGTATTGTCCCTAAAGGCAAACTCTATCCAGAACTGGATGAGGTACTATTCAGCATGAGGGCAGGAGAAATCAGTCAACCGGTTGAATCTGAAATAGGGTTTCATTTGGTGTTATGTAAGCAAATACAAAAAGCAGAAACCTTATCCTTACAAAAAGCGACGCCTAAAATACGTCAAATGATGAGTGACCGTTCACGGCAAAAATGTCAACGCGCCTGGTTAGCCAGTTTACCCAAATAATATAAGGAGTTACCCATGAGTGATAAAGAAATCAAACACTGCTCGTTTTGTGGTATAGCGCAATCACCCACGGTTCCTTTAATAGCCGGTAGCGAGGGTTTTATTTGTGGAGACTGTGTATTACTGGCTAATCAAGTCGTCAGTAATTGGAGCCGAAAAAAAGAACTCTCTGAAATGCAAGGCCCCTTACCTATTCCCGCCAAAATCAAAGAGCACCTTGATCAATATATTATCGGTCAGGATCTGGCTAAACAAATTCTATCCGTGGCGGTCTATAACCATTACAAACGCCTAAAGCATGAAAGTGGCAATGCAGGGTTGGGCGTTTATGATAAGGATGTCGAGATCGGTAAATCCAATATATTGCTGATCGGCCCCTCCGGTACGGGTAAAACCTTATTGGCCAGTACCTTGGCTAAAATTGTGGGTGTTCCCTTTGTTATTGCAGATGCAACCACGTTAACGCAAGCGGGTTATGTTGGCGATGACGTAGAAAATATTCTGGTCAGACTGCTGGATGTTGCAGAAGGAAATATGACTAACGCTGAATGGGGGATTGTCTATATTGATGAGATAGACAAAATTGCCCGTAGCCCAGAACAGCAAACCGGTACGCGAGACGTATCGGGTGAAGGTGTTCAACAAGCCCTGCTCCGTTTGGTTGAAGGTTCACACGTTAAAGTCTCAGGAAAAGGTCAACGTAATAAGGACGGCGAAATGACTATTGATACCCGTAATATTTTATTTATTGCCGGTGGTTCATTTCCTGGCTTAGAGAAATACGTTGAAAAACGACTCACTCCGACCAACTCCGCAATTGGTTTCCATGCGGAAGTTAATAACCCGGATGACAAACCGACTCTTGAAGAATTACTAAACGCGACACAACCCAGTGACTTACGCAAGTTTGGTTTAATCCCTGAGTTTATTGGTCGCTTTCCAATTCTAGCGCCTCTGGAACCTCTGGATGTAGATGCTTTGATTCGGGTTTTAACCGAACCTAAAAATGCACTGGTCAGACAATATCAACAATTGTTTGCTTACGAAGATGTTGATTTAAACTTTGAACAGGATGCACTGGTTGAAATTGCCAAGAAAGCCATCGAAAGAGAAACAGGGGCGCGTGGATTAAGGAGTATCATGGAACAAACCTTGAGAAAAACCATGTTTGAAATCCCTTCACGTGATGATGTTGAGCAATGCATCGTTGATGCAGACACCATTGTAGGCAATGGCGAAGTTAAAGTAATAAAAAAAGCTGAAGAAAAAATCAGGCAACAAGCCGGTTAAACCAATCACAATCTATTGACTGCAGAATAAGAGAATTCTATGACTACCGAAGAAAAAATCCACCAACAATTAGCTACAAATCCAATCATACTTTATATGAAAGGCATACCCGCTAATCCACAATGTGGCTTCTCAGCAAAAGCAGTTGGCATTTTAAACGGCCTAAAAGTGCCCTTCGCGTATGTTAACGTTTTGGAAGCGCCTTTTATTCGCGAAAAACTGCCTAAAATCTCACACTGGCCAACCTACCCACAATTGTTCGTTAATAGTGAACTAGTAGGGGGATGTGATATCCTTGAAGAAATGTCTAATAATGGTAGCTTATTACCGCTATTAAAAACGGCATTGCCTGAGAAAGCAGAGCCTGAAAGCGAAACCCTGTCGACTCAAGCAGTTGAGCAACTGGTGAAAACCGGCATTCCCGATGCAAAAGTTATTGTTGAGGGTGCTGGTTGTGATTTATTAATTACTGTCGTCAGTGAACAATTTACAGATCTCAGCCTTGTTAAGAAACAACAATTAGTGATGTCTACGTTAACAGCCCCCCTGGGTACAGGTAAGCTTCATGCAGTCAGCATAAAAGCGTATACGCCTGAAGAATGGCAAGCGTTATCACCCAGTGCTGCACCCGGACTGTTACAAATTCAACTTTAAAAATCCTCTTCCCAAGCGAGAATATTATGGCTACCGTAGGTATATTTTTTGGAACTGACAGCGGCAATACTCGTCGTATTGCAAAAGATATTTCAACCACTTTGGGCTCTGCTGTAGCCGCTAAACCGGTTAATATTCGCAATGCCGTTGTCGCCGACCTGCTGGCGTATGATATTTTGATATTAGGTACACCGACTTACGGTGATGGTCAGGTACCAGGCTTATCGACAGGGAATGTCACCGAAAGTTGGGAAGAGTTTTTACCGACCTTAGCAGGCCACGATTTTACCGGTAAAACAGTGGCTATCTTTGGCTTGGGCAATCAAAAGGGTTATCCTGATGAGTTTATCGATGCGGTTTATTATTTACATGATCAATTCGATGCCTGTGGCGCAACACTGATCGGTGAATGGCCTACTGAGGGCTATAAGTTCAAAGCCTCTAAAGCGGTGGTTAACGGCAACTTTCTAGGCTTGGCACTGGATCAGGAAAATCAGAAAGAGTTAACACCTGAAAGAGTCAGTGCTTGGCTTAAGTCCATTGCGAGCGCCTGGGAAAATGGCTAATGAGATTCAACCAAAAGCGGTAACTTCTCATTAGCCACGGGTAGCTGTAACCCGAATTAAAGTAGGGATTAATTGAGGGTAAGCTAGACGAAAAACTCGAAGTGGCGAAATCAATGTTAAACAAAGGCTTTGAAATTAGCCTGATAGCTGATATCACAAAACTTTCGACCTGTACGATTAGCCTAAGCAACCTTCTTTTTCACCCAAGTAAGCGGAAGCGTTCGATGTTCTACCCATTGGACGGTTGCGTTGTTAAGCGTGACAGCGCTTAATGCGGTCAATGCATACGAGCCATTTTTAGACCAACTCATTCCATGATGCTTTTGACGTCTGGCGGTCACTAGATTATTACAACGTTCCACCGGATTGCTAGAGTTGGGCAGCTTTAGCTTTCGGCGCATGGCATAGCACGGTATCCATTTACGATTACGCTCCAGATAACCGATGAGTCTCTCAATAGCCTTGCTATCTTTGATCTCTGTCGAGGGAATAGCCGCCAAATACATCTGAGCCCTGTCAACCAAGGTCGAATAATTTGTAAAGTATAGTAGACCACGATCAGATAATATCCCTCTTCTGTCCGTTGAACCTTGTCTTGTCATGTCGGCGCGAGCAAGAGCGCTATAGTAGCGCTCCCGTATCTCTTCCAAAAATCCTCTGCTCATAGACCAGAGACCTTAAGCACCAAGACCTGCACAACGCATATAGTTGTCGGTAAATAGTCGCTCCACCCTCCCATTTCCATCTAAGACCTGAGTACAAACGTCTTTATCACTTACATGACTGTTGGCTAGCCTCGTTTGTATTTCGATGTACTGTTTTTATCCCAACAACGCCTTAATCTCAGAGATACAAGACCCACAATTAGTTCCGGCTTTTAAACAGTGCCCCACTTCCTGAGGTGTCTTCAACTGCTTATCTTTAATCGCCTTGAGCAATATTTTTTCACCGATATTAAAACAGGCACAGACGGTTTTTCCGGTATCTTCAGTTCCCACTGGTACACGTCCAGTGAGCAGCGCCATGCGTTCTGATAGTTCAAGGCTGTTTTTAGCAAACAAGCCAATCAACCAATGACGTTCGGGCAGATGATGATTAGCCGCAATAAAAATAACCGTCGTTAATACAGCGTCCACAAACAACGCCGCACGGTAAACACCCTGACTCGCATCTTGATACGTTTGCCAATGGTATTCCTCTGTTCGGTCATTAATCAAATACTCCTTGAGCGCCTCCAGCCAACTACTGGCTAAACCTTGCCCCGCCAGTTCGTAACGAACATAATCACCGCCTTTGATTTTAACCACATAATCAACGTCACTTAAGCTTAATTCCTCACGCGATAAAATAAACCCCTGCCACACCGCTTGAAAGGGTTTGATGCGAACAGGCGTGTGTTTGCTCTCGGGTTGCTTTGATATCGGATCAACGGCTGGATTAACTAAAGCGCCCATCCGTCCTTGACTGGCATACTGTTCAGTCCAGTGCATAGGGACAAATAAATTGCCTACTTGTTGAGACTCAGTGATGGTGACTCGTGCCAGCATGGTTCCCCATTGAGTTTCGAGTACAGCTAAGGCGTTTGCTTTTAACCCGGTATTTTCTGCATCGTTAGGATGTATTTCAACGAACGGTTCTGGACTGTGTTGATTTAATTTAGCGGATAAGGCCGTGCGGGTCATGGTATGCCATTGATCCCTTAGACGACCGGTATTTAATATCAGCGGGTAATCTTCATTCGGTAAATTAACCGCACTGCGTGGAGTCACTGCAATAAATTGCGCCTTCCCTGAGGGCGTAAAATACTGTCCATCTCCAAATAAACGCGCGGTTCCCTTAGGCTGACTAGACGTAACTGGCCATTGAATCGGTTCTAATGCTTCATAAGTGGGTTGATCAATTGTGGCTAAAGCGGAGATATTAAAATCCCGTAGTCCGTGTTCAGCGTTATTTTCAAATCCAGATAAGGCCGCATGTTCTCTAAATATGTCAGAGGGCTGTTGATAGTTAAAAGCAGTTCCAAAACCCATGCGTTGTGCAACCTGAGTGATTATCCACCAATCTGCTTTAGCATTGCCAGCGGGTTTAAATAACGCGCGTTGGCGAGAAATGCGCCGTTCAGAATTAGTGACAGTACCGTCTTTTTCACTCCAACCCAGTGCTGGTAATAATACATCCGCATAAGCGGTGGTGTCGGTTTGCGCAATACAATCAGAGACGACTACAAAGTCGCAACGTTCTAAGGCGCGTTTAATATGGTCGGCATTCGGTAAACTGACCACCGGATTGGTCCCCATAATCCAAACGGCTTTTATTTGACCCTCAGCCATGGCATTAAACAAATCAACCGCAGGCAGTCCGGGTTTGGTGGCAATGTTATCGGTGTTCCAAAACCGTGCGACCCGCTCAATATCGCTTGGATTAGAAAAATCCATGTGTGCCGCCAATTGATGCGCTAACCCTCCAACCTCACGTCCGCCCATGGCATTAGGTTGTCCAGTCAGTGAAAAAGGTCCCATGCCCGGATGCCCAATTCTTCCGGTGGCTAAATGACAATTAATAATTGCGTTAACTTTGTCCGTACCGGAAGAAGATTGATTGATGCCTTGACTGTAAAGGCTCAGCACTTTTTCAGTGTCGCTAAACCAATCATAAAAACACTGTACATCGGCTGCTGTTAAATGGCATTGAGCCGCAACGTCGGCAACACTTGGGGCGCTTAGTTCAGCGCTGTGCAATGCATTCTCAAAGCCTTCGGTATGTTGAACTATATAATTCTGATTGAGGATATTTTGTTGGCTTAAATAACACAACAGGCCATTGAATAAAGTAGCGTCGCTTCCACTGGCGACCGGTAAATGTAAATCAGCCAGTTCACAAGTAGCGGTACGTCGTGGATCAATAACCACTATTTTTAATTCTGGGTTAGCGAGTTTGGCGGCTCGAATGCGTTGAAAGATCACCGGATGACACCACGCGGCATTAGAGCCGATTAAGATCATTAAGTCAGCCTGTTCAAAATCGTCATAACAACCGGGCACGGTATCAGAACCAAAGGCGCGTTTATGACCGGCCACAGACGAGGACATACACAAACGACTATTGGTATCCATGTTGGCACTACCGATAAATCCTTTCATCAGTTTATTGGCTACATAATAGTCTTCGGTTAATAATTGTCCCGAGCCATAGATGGCGATTGAATCAGGGCCATAGCGTTCAAGGGTGTCTTTGAAGGTATTGGCGACGGTATCCAGTGCTGTTGTCCAAGAGACGGGATGACCGTTAATATGCGGGTTTAATAAGCGACTGTTTAAGTCAAGGGTATCACCTAAAGCAGAACCTTTAGAGCATAAGCGTCCGGTATTGGCAGGGTGTGTTTGATCGCCTGCAATTTTAACGGCGTGATGCGCTTCATTCACTGTGGCACTAATGCCACAACCTACGCCGCAATAAGGGCAAGTGGTTTGAATGATTCTGGGGTGATTAAACATACGCTTTTCCAAAGATGAGTCCTGCTCGGATGTCCGCTATCGATTGTTCTGATTCGAGTAACTCTTGGTACCAAAAACTATCACGGGTGTCGCCATATAATACCGCACCGACCAGTTTATTCGCTTTAATGATCAGTTTTTTATAGATGCTTAAGTCAGAGTCGGTAAATTGAATTGTTTCTGAGCTTTCATCGCCGATAAAGTCGCCCATAGAAAACAGATTAATGCCGGTGACTTTAAGTTTAGTGGCCGTGGGTAACGTTAAGTATTGGGCCACGCCATGTTCGGTTAAATGATTGGCGCAGACTTTAGCTTGCTCATACAAGGGCGCAACGAGGCCAAAGGTTTCGCCTCGATGTTGAATACATTCGCCTACGGCATAGATACGAGGATCATAACTTTGCAGAGTGTCATTGACCACAATGCCTTTTTCACAGTACAGACCTGCGGCTTTGGCTAGCTTAATATTAGGTCGCACACCAATCGCCATGATAAATAAATCACAGTCTAAGGTGTCACCGTTAGCAAAATGCACCGCTTTGATATGCCCCATTTCATCACCGACCAACTGTTTAACCTTGGTCGCCATCTTAAATGTTAAACCTTTTTGTTCAAGCTCTTCTTGCAGTATTTTACTGGCGTGTTGATCCATTTGACGATTCAATAACACGGCGTTGTTATGAATCACCGTCACGTTCATGCCTCTTAGCGCTAAGCCATTAGCAGCTTCAAGGCCTAATAAACCACCGCCTAAGATCACCGCTTTTTGGTGCGTCTGGCTGTAAGACAACATAGATTGAACATCGGCAATGTCTCTAAAACTAAGCACGCCAGTTAAGGACTTACCGGGTATATCGGCCAACACGGCTTTTGAACCCGTGCTGATTAAGAGTCGATCATACTCGGCCACCGTGCCGTCTTGAGTCACTACCTGTCTTAATTGTCGATCAATAGACACCACGGTTTTATCCGCACCGGTATGCAGCGTAATGTTATGTTGTTGATACCACGCACGATCATTGATAAAGATGTCTTCCAGTTTTTTTTCACCACTCAGTACAGAAGACAACATAATGCGGTTGTAATTAGCATAAGGCTCAGCACCAAACACCGTAATCTCATATTTATTCGGGTCGGCTCTTAACACTTCTTCGACGGTCCGCATTCCTGCCATCCCGTTTCCAATTACGACTAGCTTAGTCATAATCAAGATTAATCTGAACGTGTGACTGGTCAATGCGCACCGAATACGCGGGTATCTTAACGGTCTCGTCTTCAAGACAACAGCCGGTTTTTAAGTTGAAATGTTGTTTATAAACGGGGGAGGCCACAATGGGTTCGCCTTTCAGGTCGCCAATAATGCCTCGGGATAACACATTCGCTTTAGCAAAGGGATCATAATTATGGAGCGCAAACACCGATTGCGATTTAGGCATATAAAAGACTGCCACTTGTTGGCCTTCGACTAAAGCGCAGACCCCTGAATTAGCTTGCAAAGCGTCTACTTCACAAATAGTTTGCCAGTGTGACATTACGCAACCTCCACGAGTTTGAAATGTTTTTGGTCTTTGGTTTCAGCCGGACGAAGCTGCCCACGTTCTTCAATAAAGACGATGTTGTCATCGGCTTGGTCACTATTGATAAAGTGTTTAAAGCGTTTTAACTTGGATTCATCTTCAATCGTGGTTTTCCATTCACATTGGTAGGTATCAACGACGTGTTGCATTTGCTCCTCTAATTGTTCACACAGCCCCAGGTTATCTTCGATAATCACGGACTTTAAATAATCGAGGCCGCCTTCCATGTTTTCCATCCATACCGAGGTGCGTTGTAAGCGGTCGGCGGTGCGAATATAAAAACTTAAAAAGCGGTCTATGTATTTAATTAAAGTCTCTTTATCTAAATGGGTGGCAAATAAATCAGCGTGACGCGGTTTCATGCCACCATTGCCACATACATATAAACTCCAACCGTGTTCGGTCGCAATAATACCTACGTCTTTACCTTGGGCTTCTGCACATTCTCGGGTACAGCCTGAGACTGCAAACTTAATTTTATGCGGGGAGCGGAGGCCTTTATAACGATTTTCAAGTTCGATGGCTAAACCGACACTGTCATCAACCCCATAACGGCACCAATTACTGCCGACACACGATTTAACGGTACGCAAGGATTTTCCGTAGGCATGACCGGATTCAAAACCCGCATCAATCAAATCTTTCCAGATTAACGGCAATTGTTCCACTCTCGCACCGAATAAATCCACCCGTTGCCCACCGGTTATCTTGGTATAGAGTTGGTATTTTTTTCCGACCTGACCTAAGGTAATCAACATATCAGGACTAATTTCCCCTCCGGCAATGCGTGGTACCACTGAATAGGTACCATCTTTTTGAATATTGGCTAAAAAGGCATCATTACTGTCTTGCAAGGGAGCGAGTTCTGGTTTTAAGACAAAGTCATTCCAGTTAGAGGCCAGAATAGAAGCAACGGTAGGTTTGCAAATGTCACACCCTAAACCGTGCCCATGTTTTTCAATCAGGTCATCAAAGGTAGTGATCTTTTCGACTTTAATGAGGGTAAATAAATCTTGTCGGGTGTAGGCAAAGTGCTCACACAAATCGGTATTAACGGTCACCCCTTGTTTAGTCAATTCTGAGTTTAATACGGATTTAACTAAAGCCGCACAACCGCCACAACCCGAACCGGCTTTAGTGCCCGCTTTTAAGTCACCAACCGTGCTGCAACCGGCTTCAATAGCTTGGCAGATATCGCCTTTACTGACATCATAACAAGAACATATTTGTGCAGATAGTGGTAACGCATCAGGACCGAGTCCGCCGGATTCATCAGAACGACTGGGTAAAATTAAGGTGTCTGGATGTTCGGGTAATTCAATGCCATTTAAACAGTATTGTAATAAGGTGCTATAACCGGACGCATCACCAACTAAGACTGCGCCTAGTAAGTGTTTTTTATCGGCGCTGACCACAATACGTTTATAAACTTCAAGATCACCGTTTTGATAGGTGTAGGTGAGGGCGCCTTGAGACTTCGCATGGGCATCACCAATACTGGCTACATCAACGCCCATGAGTTTTAGTTTAGTACTCATATCGGCACCGGTAAAACTGGCGGGTTGGCTAGCAAGATCGGTTACCACGGTGCGAGCCATAGTATAACCGGGTGCGACTAAGCCATAGATCATGCCATTCCAAAGCGCACATTCACCTATCGCATAAATATTCGCATCGGAGGTTTTACATTGATTGTCGATTACAATCCCACCTCTAGATCCCACCTCAAGTCCGCAGGCTCTGGCAATATCATCACGGGGACGAATGCCGGCAGAGAATAAAATGAGGTCTGTTTCCAGTTCTTCACCATCGGCAAAACACATTTTATTAAAGCAGTGTTCGCCGTCTGTAATTAACTGGGTATTTTTTCCGGTGTGTACGGTGACACCTAAGTGTTCTATTTTATGTCTTAACATGGCGCCACCCGCTTCATCTAATTGCACCGCCATGAGACGGGGGGCAAATTCGACCACGTGAGTTTTTAGACCTAAATCATGTAAGGCTTTAGCGGCTTCTAAACCTAATAAACCACCGCCCACCACCACGCCCACTTTACTTTTTTGAGCAACCGTGGCAATGGCTTCAAGATCTTCAATGGTTCGATACACTAAACATTCGGGTCTATCATGACCGGGCACAGGCGGTACAAATGGAAAAGAGCCGGTGGCTAGGACCAAGGTATCATAATGAATGAGAACACCTTTGTCTGAGAGGACTGTTTGCTCTTCTCGGTTAATCTGGGCGGCTTTATCCCCGATATGGAGGGTGATGCCGTGTTGTTCAAAGAAGCCCGGTTCGACTAAGGATAAATCGTCTGCGGTTTGTCCTGAGAAAAAAGCAGAGAGGTGAACACGATCATAAGCCGCTCTGGGTTCTTCGCAAAAAGTCACGATGTGATAGGTTTCTTTGATAGGACTATTGACTAGACTGGTTAAAAAATGGTGTCCGACCATGCCATTACCAATGACAACCAGGGTTTTTTTAGGTGTGTTCATGTTCAACCTCAATGCTGATAGAGCTGCAATGTTGATAAGCTAATAGAAATCAGTGTTCAAGACTTAGAAACTAATATTGCCCGACACCCATATTTTTTGGGTATCCGTATCATAATGATCCGCATTGTAATAAGCGTAACTGGCTAATACGGAGTAGTGTTTGCCGAATTTTTTAGTGGCCATAAAGTCCCATTCGCTACCATAATGAATACTGCCAGTGTCGTTATAAAAATCATGGTATATGCCGGATAAGGAAACGCTGCCCCTATCTAAAGTAGTCGTTAAGGTTCCAAAAATGTCACGAATACCATTGCTGGGTGTTATGAGGAAGATATCAGCCCAGCCTTGAAAAGCATGGTTAGTACCTAAAGGAGTAATAAATGTTTTATTTGTTCCGATACCATTTTTTTGTTCCATTGCGCCTTGTAAAGTAATATTAAAGGCTGTTACACCGCCCATGAAGTTGTAGCGATCAACGGTATAGTGTTGAGGACTATTGACATAATCAGATTGAATCCCCCATTCAGCGGTATAAAGCAGCCCAAATTTATCATTGACTTTGAACGAGTCGCCAGGTTTTAGATAATTGGTAAAACGTAGTCCGTAGGTTTGGTTAGAGTTTGCATAGTTCACACGGTCTGTATAGTCCAGCCAGTAGCCATAACCGATCAGGTTGCCATAATCACCGACTTTATAATTGATATTTAACAGCGGGGCGTTAATGCCGACATTGGTTGAAGTAAAGGTTTTAACATTACCGATATAGCCGGCATTAATGGTTAAACCAAAAAGCTGTTGATTGTTATGGGTGATTAAAACGGAGTCATAGGTTTGCTCTAATTGTCTCCAACCCACATTACCAATAAATCGATCATCATCGAGTTTAATACGTTGACGACCCCCTTTGATCAGTGTATCGGAGATCCCTGCATAACTGAGCCATAATTGATCCAATTCATTAACGTAAGGGTCTTTAACGGTTGAATAGTTCGTTTTTCCGTTGACGGAGCTGTTGTAATCGGAATCCATTGCATACACACCTTCGTATTCGGCGTAACCTTGCAGACCATGAAAAACAGGAGAAAGAAGACCTAGACGTAAGCGTGATGTTACGGCATTAGCGGTCGAAGGTTGTTTTGAAGCAGGAAGTGTTTTGCCGTTGAGTGCAGGGCTTCTGACATTATATTGATTTACATCTTCAAAGCGGGTGTTTAAATCAAACTTGATGGCACCGTTTTTACCGTAATGATAAAAGTTGAGTGCGTCTTCAATATCTTGAGTAACATCAGCTAATGCTGAGAAGCTGACGACTGACAGTGATAATAATGCAGCGGAAAATGGCACAATACTTTGATTTTTAGACATAACGACCCCTATCTTATAATTTAAGATGTTTAATTTATTCAGGTTGAGGAGTACGAACAGCGTGTTCGACCCCGTTTAAGTTGTTGGTGTGGCTTTGCGGCTAATGGGTGTGTTCACATTCGGCAAGAAAGCTCAGTAAACTCTCTCGGTATTTGTAATAATCCGGGTGGGCTAACAGTGCTTTACGGGTTCTAGGTCTAGGTAAATCAATGGTTTCTATTTTTCCAATTTTGGCATGAGGACCATTTGTCATCATCACCACGCGGTCAGCTAATAATATAGCTTCATCAACATCATGCGTGACTACAATAGCGGTTACTTGGGTGCGATCCCACACTTCCATTAAGACTTCCTGTAATTCCCAACGGGTTAAAGAATCTAACATGCCAAAAGGTTCGTCCAATAAAAGCAGTTTGGGTGATAAGGCAAAGGCTCTCGCGATACCGACACGTTGGCGCATGCCATTGGATAACTCTTGAGCTTTTTTGTGTAAGACATCTCCTAACCCAACTCGCGTTAGATAATATTCAACAATGTCTTTACGTTCCGACTTTGTTGCGTGGGGATATACTTTTTCAACGCCCAATGACACATTTTCATAAGCCGTCAGCCAAGGGAATAAGCTAGGCGCTTGAAACACAACGCCACGATCAGGTCCAGCGCCGTTGATTTCTTTATTATCCAGAACAATGACACCTTCAGAAATACTGTTTAAGCCCGCTGTCATTGATAACACGGTTGATTTACCGCAGCCAGAATGTCCAATAATAGAAATAAACTCGCCTTTTTTGACTTTTAAATCGAAGCCGTCAACCACTTTAACAGTACTATTTCCATCGGGTGTTGGATAGATTTTTGAAAGTTGTGAAAACTCAAGATAACGGGGTCTACCTAAGTCGTTTTTACTGGTATTCTCTTTGGGTTGTTGCCAGTTGTGGCTGGTATTGGGTCTTACATCCGGTAAAGTAATCTTATCAGAGCCTGACTCCTGGTTTTTTTCAATACCGATTGCCATTAAATATTGCGTGATTTCAGCACGTAATTTTTTGAAGGTCTCATTATGATTTAAAGCGGTTCTATCACGAGGGCGTTCAATATCAATCAGAAAATCAGGGCCAAAGGTGGCATCAGGTCCTGGGTTTAAAGCAATCACTCGGTCAGCCATATAAATGGCTTCATCGACATCATTAGTGATTAATATGACGGTTTTCTTTTCTTGTGCCCAGATTTGTAAAATCTCATCTTGCAAGTTGCCACGGGTTAACGCGTCCAAGGCGCTAAGCGGTTCATCGAGTAGCAAAATATCAGGGCTTGCCGCTAAAGCTCTGGCTACATTTACTCGTTGACGCATTCCACCTGATAGTTCAGCGGGTTTTTTAGTCATGGCAGCGCCTAAGTTAACCATGCGGATATATTTTTCGGTATGCGCTTTTCGTTGAGCGGCAGACCAGTTTTTAAAAATAGCATCGACAGCGAGCGCGACATTTTCATAAACCGTTAGCCAAGGCATCAGTGAATAGTTTTGAAAAACAACACCGCGATCAGGTCCAGGGCCAGTGATGGGGTTACCTTGTTTTAATACGTCCCCACTGTCGGCTTGAATCAAGCCGGCAATTGTCGAAATGAGTGTTGTTTTGCCGCTACCTGAAAAGCCGACAATTGCAACAAACTCACCTTCTTTTACTGTTAAGTTAATATTTTTTAAAATGGATGTTTTATCTTTGCCTTCGCCATAAGTTTTGCAAACATTTTTTAATTCAACTAAAGGTAAATAGGGGTCGTTTAAAGGTAGGTTGTTGATAACCTTACTTTCATTAACAGCAACGATTTTTAGATTTAATGCGGACATGAGAAACTCCTGATTAAAGTGCGTTACCGAAAGAAAACACTTTTTGAAAGGATTGCATGATGCGATCCAAAACAAAGCCGATGATTCCGATGGTAAATACTGCGACCATGATACGTCCTAAAGAATTAGAGCTGCCATTCTGAAACTCATCCCAAACAAACTTTCCAAGTCCTGGGTTTTGTGCCAACATTTCTGCGGCAATCAGTACCATCCAGCCCACTCCTAGGGATAAACGCATCCCGGTAAAAATATAAGGCAAGGCTGACGGTAAAATGATTTTTCTAATTTGAGTAAGCCAGTTAAGACGCAATACTTTACCGACGTTGACTAAATCCTTATCGATGGATGAAACGCCTACCGCCGTATTAATTAAAGTGGGCCAAAGAGAGCACAGTGTGACGGTAATTGCAGAAGTTAAAAATGATTTCTGAAACCAGGACTCATCGGTTGTCACATACACAGCACTGACTACAAGGGTGACAATCGGTAACCAGGCCAAAGGTGACACGGGTTTAAAGATCTGAATCAATGGGTTAATAGCGGTATTAATCACGGAACTCATGCCACACAGTAGCCCTAACGGGACGGCAATCAGGGTCGCAATCATAAAACCGGCAAATACTGTGTAGAGACTCGTAAAGATTTTATCCAGATAAGTCGCTTGGCCATTATAAGGTCGTGATTTAATCTCTACGGCTGGATTTTCTAACAGCGCTTGAGCATGACGGTCTTGCTGGCGTTGATAAAATGCGGCTTCTTTTTCTTTTTCAGCAAAATGTTCGGACAATAAGCCCTTGGCTTCATGCCAAACCGCCGTTGGACCAGGAATTGCACCTAAGCTGGTGTTGACTTGTGAAGCAGAGACACTCCAAACGCCCAAGAACACGGTAAAGGCGATAATCGGCACGCCCATAATCAAAAATAATTGGCGAAGTTGTTGTGTAGGATTTTCACCCGACGCAATTTTTACTAAAGGGACAAACCAGGTTAAGCCGGTGATGTTGAAAAATTTAATGAGATGGTTATTCATGGTTTTTACCTTAATCAATACTAGTGGAGGGCTTAATACTCTTTATAGATGATTATTCAACTACCTTGCCGCCTACCACTTTTTGTTTGCCTTTTAGGCCAATACTAAATTTAGTGAGATAGTCATTCGGTTTCGTGGCATCAAAGACAACGCCGTCAATATAATCAGCATTCGGGGCTTTAATGCCGGTTTCCTGGTCTGAAGGAAAATCACTGGCTTTGGCTTTACCTTCTTTGATTAAGGCATGGGCTGCCGTCATAAAGATATCAGGGCGGTAAACTTTCTTTGCGGTTTCAAGATACCAGGCATCGGGTTTTTGTTCATTGATTTGTCCCCAACGACGCATTTGAGTCAAGCTCCATATCGCATCACTGTAATAAGGGTAAGAACCGTTGTAGCGAGAAAAAACGTTAAAGTCAGCTAGGGGGCGTTTATCACCCTTTTCATATTCGAAAGTACCATTCATGCTGTTCGCAATAACATCATAATCAGCACCCACATATTGTTTTTGTGAAAGCATTTCGACGCCTTCATTACGATTCTTGTTATTTTCGGCATCTAGCCATAGTGAAGCACGAATTAAGGCTTTGATGACAGCTAAGTGGGTATTGGGATTTTTTTCGGCAAAGTCTTTGGTAACGCCAAAGATTTTCTCGGGACTGTTTTTCATCAGTTCGTAATCACTAATGACTGGAACGCCAACACCTTTGAAAACAGCTTGTTGATTCCAGGGTTCGCCAACACAGTAGCCTGCAATAGTGCCAGAGTCCATTGTTGCAGGCATTTGTGGTGGTGGCGTGACAGATAAGATGGCTTCTGCATCAATTTGTCCTGAGGTATCTTCAGGCGGCGCATAAAAACCAGGCTTGATACCTCCCGCAGCTAACCAATAACGTAACTTCATATTATGGGTGCCGACAGGGAAGGTCATGGCCATGTTAAAAGGCTTGCCAGCGTTTTTATATTTTTCCAGGATTGGTTTCAATGCATCTGCTTTAATAGGATGTACGGGTTTACCGTCTTTCATCGGTATTTGTGGTTTCATTTGTGCCCAAACATCATTTGAGACAGTAATGGCGTCACCGTTTAATGTCATGGAAAAGGCGCTTATAATATCGGCTTTCGTGCCATAACCTATGGCTGTACCAAATGGTAATGTGGCTAGCATGTGTGCACCATCTAATTCGCCATTAATGACGCGATCCAATAAGACTTTCCAGTTGGCCTGGGCTTCCAGTTGTACGGAAAGGCCTTCGTCTTCAAAGTAGCCTTTCTCATAAGCAACCGCTAACGGGGCCATGTCGGTTAATTTAATAAAGCCTAACTTTAGGTTTTCCTTTTCTAGCTTTTCCACGGCTTCTGCTGATGAGGCAAAACTTAAGGCAATAATGGCAGCGACAGCAGAAAGGGTTTTAAGACCTTTTTTAAGTGATCGTTTTTCAGGTTGTTTCATGATGATATTGTCCTATACAGAAATTTTTAGCAAAAAAAAACGCCGATTAATCGTGTGTTAAAAAAACACAGTGATCAAGTCGACGCCTTTGTCTGGTGCTCTACATTGAGCAATAAATGCTGATTCCCACGTTGGAACCTCTGCTAATTCTATTGCAGGAAGTCTGCCAGTTTTTTCGGTGAGTTGAATTTATTTTAAATAGTTTATTTATTACAAGGTGTTAGATTGATATGTTGGGGTGGTCTTTGTGACGCTTATGAGGCAGATTAAGGATGGGATGAGGTCTTATTGCGCCACTAATGTGCATAACATCGGCTTCTTTGCACCAAGATGCGTTTTAAAACCGCGTTATTTAATAATAAGGTTAATATCCGATTTTTCCCGTGATTCTAAATTCATTCATATAGGGGTTATCAACACGGTCGTAAATCTCTTCAACTGTAATAGTTAAGTCAATGGATTCAAAAGTAACTTCATCACCCAGGTAAAAATATTCGGGTAGCCAGTGCTTACTTTTTCGAAGTACTTGTACAGACACAAAATCCTGCTCTATTAAGACATACTCTTTTAAAGACGGTAAATTAATATATTGAATGAGTTTTGTTGTTGTATCCAGCGTTCGGGTTGATTTAGATAATACTTCAACAATAATGACAGGTGATGTTGAAAAATAATCATCGCCGGACAGGTCGCTACAGTCTACCAGCACATCAGGATAAACATAGTTCTTGCCTAAACGCACTTTGGTATCAGCCATGAAAGTCGCACACGGAGTTGCTTTAAGGTGGCTTCTAAAGTTTGAATAAATATTGCCTGAAATATAATTGTGGTTATGTTTGGCACCTGCCATAACATAAATGCGACCGTCGATATATTCACGTTTGACTTCAGACGTTAATTCGCTTTGTAGATACTCTTCTTCAGTCATGAAAATAGATTCAGCTTACGCATTTTGAGCCATTGCGTTTGTCTCCGGTTGAATGTGATTTATTAAGGTCGATCCAACGCCATTATTTTTATATTGGTTGTCAACAGCTAAACGAGCTATTTTAACAGCGGGCAAAAACTCATAATTGTTAGCATCGTTACAATCCGTTAAATCATATTCGTTTTGCAGGTCAATTTCGCTACATCGATTTTAAGTTTACATCGATCCTGTTATTTATTTTAAGATGAAAGTATAAGTCCATCACTGGGTGTTGTAAACGATGCACAGAAATCTCAGCAATTCAGATAGGGCTTGAGATCAAAAATGTATAAAACTAACATCATGACCCATTTGAGACTAGTTAGGAAGTAGGGAGAATGGCTCCAGAGTAAAGTTATTTAAGTTTACGCTGACCCCAGTTATCCTTTGAATCAAATACATCGAATTGTCGTAATTATTCAGTCCCCCTTTTTCAAAGGGGAAAGTGAATAATTACCTGTGGTTAGAAATCAATGGGGGATTTTGTTGTGCTATACTTCGACTTTAGAGATTTTAGGTGAGTATTTGGTTATGGTCGCAATTACATTTGATACATTAAAGTATGCCAATAGACTAAAAGCGGCAGGAGCCGATTCACGAATAGCAGAGGCTGAAGCAGAGGCGCTAGCTGAGGTTTTTGAGTTGAATTTGAAAGAAGTTGCTACTCGTGAAGACCTAAAGCAAATGGAAGAACGATTAAATGAGAAAATGGATACTCGATTCATTCAACTGGAACAGCGCATGATTATTAAATTAGGTGGGTTAATGGTTATTGCAATAGGAGTAGTTGCTACGTTGGTTAAGATTCTATAACATGGAATCAACGGGATCATCTAACGGGACGGCGGGACGGGGATCAGAGCAAACTTATATAGCTTTGCTCTGACTCAATTCGGGTAAAATCGTCCATGATTCGGTTGGGCTATCAAAAAATATCAAATAGCTCAACTAAACTGTCCCTTCTAAAGTGGGTAGCTTAATAACACTTTAATCTCAGGGACACAGCATTAAAACAAAAAACTAACAATAGCTTTTAATCGGCCTTGCTCAATGACGGGTATCGCCAGCATTTTACTTAGATTATCGAGTTCAGGGTTGTAATCAGTTTCATGATTACCTGTGATGATCGGCATGCCTGTTAACCAGACGCGACCTAATGCGCCAATGCCTTTGGTCACTGGCAGTGTTTCAAAGATTTTCGCCAGATCATTGTTGTATTTGCTGTAACCCTGTTGGCAGATAAGTTGAGTACCCTCTTTGTTAGGTATCCAGATTTGGATGCGTTTTGCAATAGGTGTGGCTTTAGCAGAAAGAAATGCCAGGATATACGGTTCGTTGGGATTGTTATAAACCGGGATGCCAATGCCCACCGTAATGCCCGCTAACTGGGCATCTTGTGTTCTGATAAAGGTTGTCGCCTGGCCTATATCTTCAACAAGAATCGGCATACCTGATTCCCACGCCTGTCCAGCGAGCCCATGTCCTTTAGGAATAGATAGCTGTTTAGAAATGGTCTCAAAGTGTTTTAGTGTGCCATAGTAACCATTCATAACTTTCAGGTTATTTTCGGACACTAAACTTTTATCCCAGACTTCAATGGCTCCAGCATGATCCTCATCGTCTCCGCAGAAAAAAACCACCACCGCCATCAGAAAGTCCCCCGAAAAAATGGGAATCGCAATGCCACAGGTTAAACCAGCGCTTTTTGCAGCGACGGTACGCTTAAAATAGGAATGTTCAAATTCTGTTAATACAATGGGATGACCTTCCGCCCAGGCTTTGCCGGGCAAGCCTTCGTTATAAGCAAAGGTCAGTTGTTCACTGTCTGCTTTAAAGTCAATTAATTCACCGTATAGACCTGAGCCAAATTCCAGTTGGGTGCGTTCTTTATCGGGTATCCATATTTCGGTGACTTTAATAAATGTTTTCATCGATGTTGTATTTATGGTAACTATTTAAACAGATCGGACATGGCGATGACATTTTTAGCCATTTCGCCTAAGGTAATCTTCCTATCCATCGCAAGTTTTCTTAGGGTGTGATAGGCTTCATCTTCTGTGAAGTTTTGGGTTTTGATTAAAATGGCCTTTGCCCGGTCGGTTACTTTTCTATCTTCAAGCTTTGCACAGGCTTCTTCTAATGCTGTTTTTAGCGCTTGCTGGTGTTTAAATCTAGCAATAGCGACATTGATAATGCTATTAAGCCTTTTGTGTTCAACGTCCCCCACTATTAATGCACACACATCGGCTTTAATGGCCTGGTTTATAGTGCCAATATGGTTGTCTCGGGTAAACATAATAATCGGTAATGCGGATTGATGACTCAGTGTTTGCAGATCAGCGAAGAGTGCGTTGGAGGGTATATCCAGATTAAAAATAATAAGATTGGGCGCAATATCTTTGATCAGTGATAAAAAGCTTGAGTCATACTGAGTTTTTAGATAGATAAAACCTATCTCTTTAAGCTCGATTTCTAACAATGTGACATCAGGATCATTTTCGATCAATAATACATTGGGCTTGTTCATCGGATTGTTTTATTGATAAGGCTTGGGAGAGTATTTTGTAGTTAACCGTCAGTGTTACTGAGTTGTCAGGCTGAATATCAAGGATATCCGTCGCTACGTTACCTGCTTCCAGACAAACAAAACGCTTATAATCCTCTGGCTCTAAATCAACGATATGAGCAGAAACATAGCGCCAGGGATTCCAGACGATAGCTGTTTTGTGATGATTGGAGGTGACTACAATAGTGCGATTGAATACGGGGTCGGTAATGGTTAATTCGCTTTTGACATCTTTGTAGATTCGATCAACCTCAAAGGGGATTGTGACAGTATTAGATTGATGTTTTTGCTGACCGTTATCTAATTTGTCTAGATAATCGGTTTTCTCTAAACCCAAAATAGTGATTTTGTGGATATCGCCAATATAAAAATAGGCATGCAATGCTTGAGTAATATAGAGTGTTTTACGACTTGTATTATGCGTTGATAAATGGAGTGTTAAGGACTCACCTACATAAATGTCAAGTTCTAATATAAACGTCTGCGGCCAATGGTCTGTCCGGTGAGGGTTATATTTGAAGCGTAATTTAATACGGGTTTCCGTTTCAGAAACGGCAACTGTTTTGACAACAGTCCACACGCTATTTCGTACAAAACCATGGTCGGGTAAGTCAATGCCCGACAGGTTAGGGCCAAACCAAGGCCAGCAAATAGGAATTCCACCTCTTATCGCCCTGCCATTTTCATAGAAGGCTTTCCGACTAAGAAACAACAGATCTTCTGGTTCAGACGTTCGCTTAAACGAGAGTACTTGCGCAGCGTATAAGGAAATAATCGCGGAGGCACTTTTATTTTGAATGGAAATAAATGGAAACTCACCTTTGCCTTGAATAAACGTCAACTGGCCTACCAGACCGTGTTCGCTATTCAATCGGTTAATTTCCATGTTATTTACCTTATCATCGGCTGCATGATAATCAGAAAACATCAATTAAAGCACTTTTCACAACTTAATTAAATTCCCTGAGCGCTAAAGTAAGCCTAACAATTTCTGGGGCTTGACACTCATATTTTCTAAAACGACCACCGATTTACCATTGATATTATAGTGAGTTTGATCATAAGGCGTTTGATCCTCTGGAAGAATAATATCATTCGGTGATTGTTGTGATGTATCAAGCGCCACACACCATTGTTTACCATCTATCTCAGGGAGCTCTACTGGTGAGAGTTCATTTGACATATTCATAATGATATGAAGATCGGCCTCATCTTCTTCAATACCTGCTAAGGTAAAAGAGAGTATTCTGGCTTCTGAATCAAACCATAACGGCTTATTAACGTCAACGCCGTGCCATGCAACATCCGTTAAGTTTTTTTCTTCGTTTATTTGGCCGGTCAAAAAACGACGTCGCATAACAGATGGATGTCTCTTACGAAGTGCGATCATCTGTTGCACAAAACGGAGTGTGTCAGCATTCTTTTCTGCCAACGTCCAATCTATCCAGCTTAATTCGTTATCTTGGCAGTAACCATTATTATTGCCCTGTTGGCTGTGTAACATTTCGTCACCGGCCAGTAACATGGGTACGCCTTGGCTGAACAGTAAAATAGAAAAGACATTTTTTGCCTGTTGTTTTCGTAACGCTAAAATACGTTCGTCAGTGGTGTTGCCCTCAATTCCACAGTTATAGCTTATATTATTGCTACAGCCATCCCGGTTATCTTCCCCATTAGCTTCATTATGTTTTTGATTGTAGCTAAATAAATCATATAAGGTAAAACCATCGTGACAGGTTACAAAGTTAACACTATTGATGGGGAGTCTACCCTGGTATTCGTAAAGATCACTGCTGCCACTAATTCGGGTTGCGACTTCTGATAAAATTCCTTTATCGCCACGCACAAATTGGCGGATGATGTCACGGTATCGACCATTCCACTCGGCCCAACGGTAACCGGGAAAGCTGCCTACCTGATACAGGCCGGCAGCATCCCAGGCTTCTGCAATCAGTTTGGTTTTTATGAGTTGTTCTGAAAGTTCGATTCCCCACAATACCGGAGGATCCTGTAATACTTCGCCATTTTCACCGCGTGCCATTGCGCTGGCAAGATCAAAGCGGAAGCCGTCCACATGCATTTCCCTAACCCAGTACTCAAGACAACTAATGATGAAACGGGCAACCAGGGGGTGGTTGGCATTGACAGTATTTCCGCAGCCGGTGTAATCTCTCAGGATACTTTTGTCTACTTTATCGACATGATAAAAAGATTTACCGCCAATGCCTCTGAAATTAATGACCGGGCCGTCTGTGCCAGCTTCGGCTGTATGATTAAAAACCACGTCCATAATGACACCGATTCCGGCCTTGTGCAGGGCTTTGACTAAATCTCTAAACTCTTGAACATGGGTGCCTTGTTCAGGTGTGACACAATAGCCAGGGTGTGGACTAAAAAAGCTGTGAGTACTGTACCCCCAGTAATTCTTTAAGCCTAAATCAGCGGTTTTGCCCGGTACATCCTGTTCATCAAAAGCCATAATGGGCAATAATTCAACATGGCTGATACCGAGTTTTTGGAGATAAGGTATTTTTTCAATCAGACCTGAAAAAGTGCCTGGATTATTGACATTTGATGACGGGTGGCGAGTAAATCCGCCCACATGCAGTTCATAAACAATGGCCTTTTCACTTCTGATGGCGAGTGGCGTGTCGCCTTCCCACTTATAATGATCATCTGTTACCATGCAACGCATAGCGGTGAGGACATTATCACCGGGTATACAGGCATCTTTACGGTTCCAGCGCTTATGGCTTACAGCATAAGCCCAAGGGTCAAGCAAATGCTTATCTTTTTCGAAACGAAAGCTGGAGTCACGCGATTGCTCTGGGCCATCCATGCGCCAAGTGTACCAAGTACCGGCGGGCAATTTAGAAACATAGACATGCCAAGAGAAAAAGGTTCGGTTGATTTCTTTTTTTAGTTTTATGATTTGAAAGGGTTCATCGCTCTCTGCGCTTGAGAAAAGCAAAAGATCCACTTGTTCAGCATAGCGACTAAAAATAGAGAAATTAACGCCTTTAGCGCTGTATTTAGAGCCTGAGGGGTAGGGTTTTCCATGTTTTAAATGGTATTCTTGTTTCATATTGGCTTCTTTATGTGGTGTAACCATATATCATAACAACCTATTTTCTAGTTATTTCTGGAGTATAAGCAAAAAACAAACCATCTGTTAAAGTTCTTTGTTTTTTAATGGGTTAATCAAGGACAATGATCAAAAAAAGATAGGCAGGCATTAATATGGGGCAGCATTTGTGCCAATGTGGTGCGCCTCTCTTTATGCTCTCCTATGCCTTACTGATTCGAGTTGTATTGAGACATGTGGGGTCGTTACTAAACCCCACATTAATTTGTGAATAACCTTGAAGGTATTATTTTTGAGTCCAGCGAGGAAGCCACATTTGCGCGAATGATACGCCAAACATAACCAGTGCGGCAAGACTGTACCCCAAGCCACCTATCATGGTAAACCAGGCGAACCCCGGCCAGAATTTAGTTAACCACCAGGAGGCAACGTCTAAAACTAAAAAGGCAAAAGGCGTTGTTATTAAAATGATCTTCCAAAACTGATCAAATTCTGCCATCGCAAAAATTAAACCTACAAATAAGAAGATAAAACTAATACCAAATAGATGGATATGTGAGACTCGGGTTAATGAACCAATACTGGCACCGTGATCTACGGCAGCCAGGCTTTTTGCCACGTCCAACTTAGTAACTTCAGGTAAACCTGACTCAGCATCGTGGCATTTTCCACAGTTTTGTTCAAGTAAAGGGCCTACTGTTTTCCACTCTGCTTCTGGTGCATCATTACGTACCCATTTTATGAGGGTGATGTTAACGCCTGGAGGGGCTTTGTCTTTCATTTTTCCGGTGAGAGCGGCTTCCATTTTAGAGCCAGAACGATTACCGTAGTAGCTATAGACAATATCGTCCATCGATAATCCCGCCTTACCATCAGCCATCCCATGTGTGAGCATGATTTGAGCGCCCGCCATACACAATCCTAAGCCCACTACCAATAAAAAGCTAGTGAACAAAAATCGGTAGGTTAAAGGAAGCTTACCTAAGGTTAGCCTGTTCAATATGTCAGTCATCTTTCTATTCCTAAAGCTATCGTTATAAGACGAGGTAACTGGATGAGTTATTTTGTAAATGGACTCACAGTTGTCGAAGGTGCTTATTTTACGATAAATTTTAGGGATTTTTCTTCTAATTTAACGATTATGATTAAAGTTAGGTCGAGATTTGGTGTCAATGGCTCAGTTTAGTTGACCATTAACATGCGAGGGGGGAGAAACAGGATAGGGGCTTACAAAAAAGCCCAGTAAAAGCCTTTTGATGTGCTTTTACTGGGCTGGGTGTACCTTATCTATTAAAAGCTATGGTTGTAAGTCAAGCCAATTACATTGATTGCATAATTTTGCATTTGTAAGTTAGTTGGCATTAAAGAGTTTGGAGTATAGCCAACCTGTTGAGCATTGTAATAATAGTCATTGCTGTTTAACTTTTGATACATATAAGTTAAAGACAATTTACCATTTTTGTAGAGCTGATAATTGCTGGTTAACTTTAAACTCCACATCTCATTCTTAATGGGTGACAACGCGCCACAAGATAGTGTATTTGTTGCACCACAGGTGGCACCTGAAGGGATACCAGCTGAATTTGTTAAGGTATAAGGCACTTGAGTAGAATAACTCGTAGTATCTATGGTATACGATAAATCACCAATAAACTCTAACTTATTGTTAAATAGCCCGCCATGACGACCCATTATGCCCACAGTTTGGCTATTATCGTCGAGTTGGTTAGTCCAAATATCTCTGGGGAAGTTCGTTTGATTTCCCAATAATGGATTATATGTGGCACTACTGGTTTGATTAATGCCACTTCTTAGGTTTCTTTGGCCGTTTTGCCAGTTCCAATAGGCAGATACATTACTCTTTTCGGTAAAATTGTAGGTGGTATCTACGTTAACACCTGTCGATTTGCCATTTTGAACACCTAACGAGACATCGTAATTATCGTAGGTATAACGACCATTGACACCTACATCTAATTTTTGGGTGACTTGCCAATTAACGCCCGCTTTACCTATATTCTGGTTGCGGTTAGCGTAGGGATAAGCGATGTAGCCGAGATAGTTTCCGGCATTAAGCGCTGAGCTAGAGACCGCAGTGGTTGATGCGTAGTTTCCTGCATTCGCCAAGAAACTTGGGTCGTTATCAGCCCGACGGTTAGCATAGGTATAGCCTGCATTAAAGTTGACGTTATCAAGTGCTTTTAACCGGTAGGCCAAATTCATCTTATCTTCATTACTGGCTGGGCTCGAAACACATTGCGCTCCACCGACTACACCATTACACCAACGTTTAATACTTTCGTGTTCATAACCAAAGTTAATATTCTGAGCTTTGGTTAAACGATAAGCAGCTGTCGCTTCATATTGCATCTTACGATTGCTATAAGGAGTGTTAACGCCTGTGTAATAAGAATCTGTGCCTGTAACCTTAGAACCAATATTGATATAGTTATATGTATTTGAATCTGTGTTGTTGTCGCGTTCGTTGATCTTATAGCCGGCGGTTAATGTAAGATCTTTGATGCTTTGGTTGGTTAGTTTTATATCTCCATGCTTGGTTTCTACAACACCGTTCAGGGACGAAGTGGGTAGGCCATTGGCTTGCATCATATTATAGAGTGTACCGCTGGCTTGAGGAATCAAGGTCGGTGCATAACTGGAGTTTTGCTGGTTATAACCATAAGAAAAACCACCGGCTATTTTGGTGTCAAAGCCGAAGTTATAACCACCGGTCAGGTTTGCTTGGTGCAAGCTATTACTTGGCGCTGTGCTCATGGTGTTATTAACGTAGCAATTAGCACCGCTACATTTTCCAGTTGTTCCAGAAGTAATAGGGTTTTGCCAGTTTAGACTGTTATAGTCGTCGTGAAATATAGAGCCATAATATCCTCCCGTTAGATGACCTTTATCACCCCTCCAATTTAAAGCAGCATTAATATTATCAGTTTGATAACTGGTAGGGTTTAAAATGATGTTATTAGCCTCTGCCTTCCCTTGAAGCCCAGAGTTTCCAAGTCCAGTTCCTACGTTTATTCCGCCCTGAGAGCCTGTGCCAATCAATTTCGCGCCTGATTGATCCAAATGTTTATAGTCAATTTGGGCGTTTAACTGAGGCCCAAAAGTGTAAGTTGTGCTAAATGAGCCGGTCTTACGATTGACAGACTCATTGACTCCTTGGAAATCATTTTTTTGAATAATGCCTGATGGAGTAACTCCAATGCCTCTGGTTCCAGAAGTATTGCCAGTATTAGCGTTGGCATCAATTTGTCCAAAGTTTGGCGGCAGGGTGAAATTATTATCACCAGGATTGCCTTGTAATGGTGTTTGATAGCTATTGGTGATGTTGTGTTGCAATTCATCATAACCCAAGTTGACTTTCCATTTGCCTTGGTCACTGACCGAACCATCGAGCTCTCTCGATGTTGTGCCAAGGTTAGAGCCACCTAATTTCCAGCGGAGTCCACTCCCGCTATTTTGATCGTAGCCGTTACCACCTCTAATATCTAAGCCGCCTAAACCATAGGCTCCTTGGTTATTTAAGCCGTTGTATTGGCCAAATCTTGCTGAAGATTGATCGGCATACAAAGCGCCGAAATTAACGGTATTTGTTGGCTTTGTTAGCGCATCAGTATCCTCATCGGCTAAGGCATAAGCGCCAAATGGGAGTGTGGTTGTTGCCAACAATGCACAGCGTATCGCTAGAGCCATGATGCTGACTTTCATTTCGTTATTACGAATTTTCATGATTGTCTCCGTTATTGGGTTAGCGTTGCAATAAGGCGCCAGCTGGATCATTCGAACCATGCACCATGCTGTGGCAATTCATACAAGCACGGCCAGTATAGCTAGTGCTTGGGTTAGCGCCGGTATATCCACCCTGTGTCCCCGCAGCATTTTCAGCAACTGGACTTTTACTCGCATGTGGACCATCGTGACATTCATCACACAAGAACGGTGGACGTGATTTTAATAAAGGAGTCACGTTAGAGCCATGGGGTGTGTGGCAGTTAGTACAATCTTCAGTCACTGGCTGATGTTCCCATAAGAGGGGGCCGCGTTTTTCTGCATGACATGTATAGCAAGTTTCGGTCACGGTACTTTTTACAAGTAATTTTGGACCTGCAGAGCCGTGTGGATTATGGCAATCTGAACAGGCAATTTTGCCTTCAGGAATCGGATGATGTGAAAACTTGTTTGCCTGGTTCTTTTGGTCCTTATGGCAAGTAAAGCACACATCTTTTTGGGTTGGTTTTTCACGTACTTTATCATGAGCATTATGAACCACATGGCATGAGGTACAGGCTAAGTCGGCTGCCTGATGAGCGCCACCTTGCCAATGCGTCCGGGTCGGATCTTTTTCATGACAGGATAAACACGCGGTGTTTTGATCTTTAGCCTGATTGGGTGAAAAAACACCTGTCTTATTGGCACCAAAAATGACATCAGGGGCAGAACTTTTGCTGCTGAGGTGCTTCTCACTTTGACCATGACAGGATTGGCAAGAAGGTGTTCGGGAATCCGCTTTATTGCCATGTGCAGTTTGATAGATTGAGAGAATCGGCTTGGCTTCATTCTCATCATGGCAAGTGGTACACACTGAATCTCTGTCCAATGCTTGAGCAGGTGATTTAGCGGTAGTCGTCGTGGTATTTTCAGCATAGGCAGATCCAACGAGGAGCCCGCACAGCATGATTATTTTAATTAATGTGTTCATTAGTATTAAAGTTCCTGCAAGGTTTAAGAGCTACATCGTTTTCACGCAGCTAATAGTGGCAATGGTGAACTGAAAATGGGGGAGCGTCCTGTTTTTCAGTTCATCTGTCGTTTTAGCTATTGCAAAGACAGAATGAAATCAACCAGATTGGTGGCTGCTTTAGGATCTTCCGCTTTTAGAATGGTGTGTGCTTCTTTATGCCCGTCAGGAAATGTGGCGCTTTCTCCAGAAGCAAGATGTTTCAGCAGTTTTTCCTGTGCTTTAGCGTCACCCTTATATTTTGCAGCGATTTTATTCCAGGCTGGGCCATCTTTATCTTTATCGGTACCATGGCATCGAAAACAACTGTTTTCTTTAGCTAAGGCTTTGGCGGCATCAACATCTACTTCCGCTTGTGCAGAAAAACAAAAAGCCGCGATAGTGATGACAAAACATGCTTTCAGACTCGACTTATGTAATTTTTTCATAGTAATTCCAGTGGTAAAAAGTGGTTGTGGTAAGGTTAAAAAATTCATTATTAGTCTTGAGGATAATTGAAAAATATCAGACTTGTCAAATTAAATAATTGTGATATGTTGCTAGATTTTTAATATTTCGGGGTTAAATCGTGGCTTTAGAGGACTCTGTAAGTGCTTTTGATAGTGCGTCTTTCTTAAAGAATCTGACGACACGTCCCGGTATATACAAGATGCTAAATGATAAGGGCGAGATTATTTATATTGGTAAGGCCAAAAACCTTAAAAATAGAGTGTCCAGTTATTTTAAAACTCAAACCACTGTAATTAAGCAGCAAGTGATGATCGCTAAAGTGGCAGCCATTGAGGTGACGGTAACGCATACGGAAGGTGAAGCCTTATTACTTGAATGTCAGCAAATCAAGCTTTATAAACCGCGTTATAATATTTGTTTACGTGACGATCGCTCTTTCCCATATATATTTTTGTCAAATGAGCATGATTTTCCTCAAATCACCTATCACCGGGGGGCTAAGCGCAAAAAAGGCCGGTATTTTGGGCCGTACCCCAGTTCGGTTGCGGTTAAGGAAAGTTTAAAGTTATTACAGCGCTTATTTCCAGTGCGGCAATGCGACGATGCTATTTATAATAACCGTACCCGGCCTTGTTTACAGTATCAAATCGAACGTTGTACTGCGCCTTGTGTGGGTTTGATTGATCAGCAGCGCTATGCTTTGGATGTTCAAAGTACCGTGATGTTTTTAGAGGGGAAAGGTAGTTTGTTGATTGATCAATTAATTGTTAAGATGGAGCAGGCTTCTGCTAAGCTTAATTTCGAAGAAGCAGCAGGTTATCGGGATCAAATTACAAAATTGCGCTCTGTACTGGAAAAATACTTTGTTTCTGGAGAAAGGGGGGATGTTGATATCCTGGCGTGTGCTGGCAAAGGTAATGTCGCCTGTGTCCAGGTCTTTTTTATTCGTCATGGGCAGCAGTTGGGTAATAAAGCGTTTTTTCCTGGGATTAATAATGAGCAAGATCCAGCATCCATTTTACAAGCGTTTATTCCTCAATATTACCTTGATAAACCGATTCCTTCTGAATTGATAGTCAGTCATGAACTGGAAGAAACCCCTTTGTTAATTGAGGTGTTAACCAGTCAGGCCAAACATGCGGTGGCTATTTCTGCTAATGTGAGAGGAGAGCGCTTAAAATGGCTACAAATGGCTATGACCAATGCTGAAAATTCATTGCTCAGCAAATTAGCGGATAAGCAGGGAATTTATGCGCGTTTTTTGAGCTTGCAAGCAGCGTTAGGCTGCAAAGAAGTGCCTAAGCGTTTAGAATGTTTCGACATTAGTCACACGCAAGGTGAGCAAACCGTTGCTTCTTGCGTTGTTTTTGATAGGGAAGGCCCGGTAAAATCAGCCTACCGACGCTTTAACATATCGGGTATCACCGGTGGCGATGATTATGCGGCGATTCATCAGGCTGTATTTCGGCGCTTTAAGCGGCTCAAGCAAGGCGAACATGAGGCTCCTGATATACTGTTTATTGATGGTGGCAAAGGTCAGGTTCATGAGGCGCAAAAGGCATTAGCGGAATTAGAGATAAACAATGTTATGATAGTCGGCGTTTCAAAAGGACCTGACAGGAAGCCGGGCATGGAAAAACTGATTATAGTTGATCAGGAGCAGCCCTTGGATATTGAACCGAGTGCGAGCGGTTTGCTATTAATTCAGCATATTCGTGATGAAGCGCACCGGTTTGCAATTACAGGACACAGAGCGCGTCGAGGGAAGGTATCTAAGCAATCTGTTCTGGAAAGTATTTCAGGACTGGGGGCTAAGCGACGGCAGCTTTTATTAAAACAGTTTGGGGGGCTGCAGGGCATTACATGCGCAGGCGTGGATGCGCTTTGCAGCGTAGACGGCATAAGTCGGCAGTTGGCAGAGCGAATTTACGAACTATTTCATCATCAAGATGGCGATTCAATTTAATATACCTACAAACCTTACATTGATGAGAATCGCGTTAATTCCTTTGTTAACGGTGGTTTTTTATTTACCTTGGCAATATTCCAATATTGCCTGCACGCTGATCTTTTTTATGGCGGGTGTTACGGACTGGTTAGATGGTTATTTAGCGAGAAAATTGCAATTGGAGACACCTTTTGGGGCTTTTTTAGATCCGGTCGCAGATAAGCTGATGGTGGCAATCGTACTGGTTTTACTGGTGCAACAGCAGGCTTCGGTTTATTTGGCAATTCCTGCGGCAATTATTATTGGTCGTGAAATTACCATTGCCTCTTTAAGAGAATGGATGGCTGAAATTGGTCAGCGAGCCAAGGTCAAGGTTTCCCAATTAGGTAAATGGAAAACAAGTGCACAAATGTTGGCTATTGGTTTCTTGTTATACCGTGAGGACTTATTTGGATTGCCTATTAACATGATGGGATATGTGTTGTTATATGTGGCTTCCGTACTGACTTTATGGTCAATGATGAGTTATTTAAGTGCTGCTTTAGTGGTTATTAAAGAACAATAAATAGATTTAGATTAGCTCGCGGTAGCTATACCAAACCGCTCTGAACTTTTGGGCTTTCAATTTGAGTTGATTCAACAGAAAGGTTTTCTTGATAGTTGAGTGAACTTTCAGTAAGCTATTTTTTTAACACCAATAGATACAGTGTATTGAAACGCTGCGGCATAACACAAATGGATCAGGAAATAGAAGAAAGTATACAAGCGAAAGCAGTCACCAAAGACGAGATTTTATTGGCCGCTTTAAAGTTATTTACCAGCAAAGGTTATTTTAAAACATCGTTAACTGATATTGCCGAGCTATTAGGTTTACAAAATACCAGCACTATCTATCATCACTTTAAGGATAAGCAGATGATGGCTAGAGAGATATATATTAATATCTTCGATAGCTTGAGTGTTTCTATTGATGAAATCAGGCGTAAGAATCAAAGATCATCCGAGCAATTAAAGGGCATTACTGACTTGCTTTTTAGGCTGACCGATGAAGCGCCCGATGTGATTCGATTTTTATTTGTTTTAAAGCTGGATGAGTTTCTACCCGATGAAAAGCCGGCCTTAGAAACGGCAGCCTTTGTAAAAGTATTTAAAATTATTCAGTCGGGCATTAGAAACGGTGAGATTCGTGATATCGATCCTCAATTGATTAACGCTTATTTTTTTGGTGTGATTACTCATACCTTATGTTCTGTATTGACCGGGGCTTTGAGCAAAAAGGCTGACGCATATCTGAATCAATCATGGTCAGTCGCTTGGCAAACCATCGCTAAAAAATAAGGTATAACTCAATAAGCATGGGTGAACTTGTCCAATTTAAGAAGCCGTCAGTTGCTGAGCGGCATAAGGGCAAAACCCTTTGCCAGAGTGGCTTTCACAAGTGGAAGATTCTTCAGGAAAAACAGTTTGATGTAAAGCAGGGAAAGCTGATTACTGTCTATCAATGCAGTCGTTGTGCAAAAATAAAATCTAAAGCGTTGTAGTTAGCCGGTATTCAGCCCCCCCCCTTTGAAAAAGAGGGGACTGAATAATTACAAAAGTTTATTGGCTTTTGGTTTGCCGCACAGCACCAATATCTACCAGATCTACCAGCCTTCACCCGACTTTTTCAATATATAAGCCGCTACATTTTCAATATTGGGAGCCGATATAACGCCTAGTTTACCAAAAGCTGGCATGGAGCCTTTACCACTGGTGATTAGCTCAATAATAGCCGCTGCTGAGTTTACTTTGTTGGTTTCTAAATCCTCTTTGCTTAAAGATTTGCCGGGTGCCATGATATTTTTACCACCCGCATGACACGTTGTGCAATTTGAAAAGAATATGTCCTTCCCTAGCTCTGCATCTGCTGCTATAGCAGAACTGGCAAAGCCGGTAATGGTTAAGGCGATTACTGAGATAATAGTTTTCATTTGTTTTTTTCTGTTTATTGATTATGGTTCGCATGTGACAGGTAACGGTTTAAAAAGTTTCTTCTCTAATGCACAGGATTGGTTATCCCTATTCAAGTATGAATATCTACGGTGAGTAAAAGCTAGCAACAGAGTGTATCGACTTAACGATTGTGGTATCGTTAAGCTCATGAGAAATTGATATTAATCATTCAGTAAAAATAAATGCTTTACGTTACGGAATCCTATACCTTCGAAGACAGCATAAAAAAGTCACGCTTTATCAGTGTGATTTTCCCCTGCACCAGCGATCAGCTTGTTTTGCATCAATTAAAAACATTACATGCCGAACATCCACACGCCAGTCATATTGCCTTTGCCTACCGTATCAAGACTCATGAGGGCATTATATATCGGTTTCATGATGCGGGTGAGCCTACCGGAACAGCTGGAAAACCGATTTTTCAATACCTTGAAGGCAAAGACATTATTAATGTACTCATTGTGGTGATCCGCTATTTTGGTGGCGTTAAGCTGGGGGCTGGTGGACTTACCAGGGCTTATGGTCACATGGCGAAACAGGTGATTGAAGCATCGACATTACAGCCTTACGTAGAAATGACAACACTTCATTTCACACTTGATTATGAACGATTTCAGCCTTTTGATTACGCATTGAAAAAAGTGAATGGGCACATTATAGAGCAGGTCTTTGCCGGACAAATTCATCTAACTGTTATATTGCCTGCTGAAAAGATAGGCGAACTGGAAAGCCAGTTTACTTCTGATATAGCCAGATGATGAATAAGAAGCTTGATGTCTGAATATTATCAAGATAGAGAGGATGTAGATGTAGCAGTCCAAAGAAAGCATAAGGACTAGTGGGTATCAATTACAAAGAGTAGAAATTGATTGTGATTACTGGCATTATATGAAAATACGGAGTGACATGCTGTTGAATATCTGTTCGGTAAACTCAAGCACTATGGCAGAATCGCTACCCGTTAAAAAAGCCGCTAATTACATGAGGATGCTTTCGGTTTACCTCAGTGCTTTTATGGCTTAGACGAATCGTCGAGAGAACTAACCGAGAATAAATTGTGAATGATTCAGCAAGCATTGTAAAACAAGTTTCAAACCTTGATATCCCACTGGAGCGAGATGTCTTTATGCGCACCTTGATACGGGAGCTATCTAACACTTTGCAGAAAGTGGTTGGTTCTGATCAAGCATCAGGTTTTATCAGCGTGGTAGGAAAAACAATTACAGCACTCACTTCAAATCCCCAGGCATTTTCGCTTCAGACTTTTGGGGACATTGCGCAATCAGGGAAGTCGGCGCGTTTTGAAAATCACGCTACCAAATTAAATAGTTGGTTTGACGTTTACGCCTTTCGCTTCGGCCAGGCTGAGAGAAAACAAATTGCCGTCCTGTTCAATGATATTACTCAACGTAAAGTGTTCGAGGACGAAATATTGCGGCATCGCAACCATCTGTTTGTAGAGCTCGCTTGACCGGATTACTTACTTATGCACTATTTACACCTCGCTGGTAAAACTTATAGAGGTTCCCTCTGCTTTACTGTTACACTGTATCCAGCACAAGGCTAAATCATTGGTTATTTTAGTCAGGCGGGAGTACATCTTATGTCAGTAGATTCAACTAACATTTTCCAAAGCTTGCTTGATCAACTATATGTTTATAACATCAATGAAACACACCCCGACACCTTCAATTCTTTACGACTAGAAAAACAAGCTAAAAAATTAGATGCAAGACACCCTGACTTAGCCGCTTCTGCGCGTGGAATTATCGCCGCAGTACAAGGCAACTTAGAGGAGTCGGATAGACAACATGTACTCGCAAAAAAATTAAGTCGTGACCCTCGTCATAAAATGTATCATGCCATGTCACTTCGAATATTGGGTGAGCATGAATCCTCTTATTTCCTTATGCAATGCATTATGAGCGTCATGCCGGATCCTGTTGCTCTACTAAGTTCCGAAATCTATTTAGCATTTAAAAGCGGTCATCATATTGACGTGACGAGGTTTCACCATGAGTTGTTACGCATTAAAGCTGAAATCCCCATTAATACTCAGTTATTAATATATTTTAACCACTTAATAGATATCACCAAAATTAGCCTGGATGTTTTTCCTAAAATCAGCGTATTAATCCATTCATTACAAAAAACTTTTAAAATCGAAGAGCCCGACTTCTCTTTGGAAAAAATTGACAATCATTTATATTGTTGGTTAACGACAGAAGCAGACCCCGCCACGATTACCCAATTAAATACGCAATTAGCATCAGGCATGGCCTTAATAACAGGTGAAAATATAGATCGTTTTCACATTGGTTATAGAGTCCCCGATGACAAAGATACTCGATCGGTAAATATTGAGGCCTTACATAATTTTGTTCATGACGTTGATTTCTATCTCTATGACTATGATGATGACGATGAATAGCCTAATGCCATCACCCTCACTCACTTAGCCTAGAGACTTAAAATGAACGAAGATCAATGTAACATTCTAAACAACATCATGACTAAAGCCGTCAATTATGTGATCACTCAAACTAAGCCTGATGACATTACGGCGCGTAAAATGAAAAATGATATACACAGTATCATGGCCTATGATCGTGCTCATGGGGCTATGGCATTAGGTTTTATTGCAGCAGTGGAAGGTGATTATGAAGAAAGCCTAAAACAAAATAAACTATCACTCACGCTAAGTAATGATCCGGCGCTCTATATTAACTATGCTGTTTCAATGCGAGCGTTGGGTCATAACGCAGAAGCTTATGTGATAATCAATCAAGCCATGAATTTATTAACCGATATTACACAAGGAATTGATATATTCATGGCTATCGCCTTTAATGCCGGACATTTCGAAAAAACGCAGTCAGTCGAAGACGCATTCAAACGCCAAGAACAAACCGAACTGATCAAATATCTTCAACCCTATTTTGACGATGTCAACAATATCCTCAATAAAGCACAACTGCCCTACGATACCCATGTGCAAATTGCCGCGATCATAGAAAAAATTCGTTTAAATAATCATCACGGCTATACAGAACACAAACTTGAGACCCTTAACAATAAGTTATACCATTGGTCACTCGTCAATGGCGATGCAGAAACCATTGCCTTGATGAATACTCAATTAGAAGACGAACTAAGTCAACTGAAATATACTGTATTCGATAATTATCACATTGCTTTTAAAGCAAAAGAATGGCCTACAATATCGCTTAACCCAGAAACTCCGCTAGAATCAGATTAGAAGTCTATGTAGTACACATTACCGCTTGGAAACGTGGCTTTGTGATTTTTGTCAAAGAATTAGCGAATCGACCTGATAAAATCGATTTGGATAGTTTAGACTTTATTGAAACAATATTAGTTTATAAGTTACTGCACTTTAACCTTCAACAACAGGAATCTTACCTATCTTACCTTGCCAAATCTTAGGCGCTATTTGATGAATAGAGATACCTTGTGTATCAACGGCGACGGTAACAGGCATGTCCTCAACCACAAATTCATGAATCGCTTCCATACCTAAATCAGTAAAAGCCACAACCCGTGATTGTCGAATGGCTTTTGAGACCAAATAAGCAGCGCCCCCTACAGCCATCAGATACACAGCTTGATGCTTCTTGATGGAATCTATTGCGCTTTGTCCTCGCTCAGATTTACCAATCATACCCAGTAAACCTGTTTTGGCGAGCATGGTTTCAGTAAACTTATCCATCCGCGTTGCAGTCGTCGGGCCAGCAGGACCCACTACTTCATCACGAACGGGATCAACAGGCCCCACGTAGTAAATAAACTTGTCGGTAAAGTCAACATTATCGGGTAAGGACTCACCTCGCTCAATCATATCAACCAGACGTTTATGTGCCGCATCACGCCCCGTCAATAAAGTACCACTCAACAATAAGGTTTCCCCTAATTTCCAGGAAGCCACTTCCTCACGAGTCACAGTATCTAAATTAACTCGACGTGCAGCAGCACCGGCTTCCCAAGTAACCTTAGGCCAATCTTCCAAACGGGGTGGAGTCAATTCAGCAGAGCCTGAACCATCAAGCACAAAATGAGCATGACGGGTGGCAGCGCAATTAGGAATTATCGCGACCGGTTTGTTAGCGGCATGAGTAGGATAGTCTTTAATTTTAATATCCAAAACAGTGGTTAAGCCACCTAAGCCTTGAGCACCAATCCCTAAAGCATTCACTTTATCATAAAGCTCTAGCCTTAGCTCTTCCAAGGCATTATTAGAGCCTCGGGCGATAAGCTCTTGGATATCAATGGATTCCATACACGCTTGCTTAGCGAGCAACATGGCTTTTTCTGCGGTACCACCAATACCTATACCTAAGATACCCGGTGGACACCATCCAGCACCCATTGTGGGTACAGTCTTCAACACCCAATCCACAATACTGTCGGAGGGATTAAGCATCACAAACTTTGATTTAGCTTCTGAACCACCGCCTTTGGCCGCGATTTCAACCTCAACCGTATCACCTAACACCACCTCCGTATGCACAACGGCAGGTGTGTTATCTTGGGTATTGATACGTTTTCCAGCGGGATCTTTTAACACAGACGCACGTAACACATTATCTGGATGACTATAGGCTTGTCTCACCCCTTCATTCACCATATCAATAACACTGAGTTGGGTATCCCATTGAACAGACATGCCTATCTTTAAAAAGACCGTAACTATCCCGGTATCTTGACAGATCGGTCGATGGCCTTCGGCGCACATTCTCGAATTAATGAGGATTTGTGCCATGGCATCTTTGGCGGCAGGACTCTGCTCTTTTTGATACGCCGTATTCAAGGCCTGGATAAAATCCAGGGGATGATAATAGGAAATGTATTGCAAGGAATCTGCAATACTCTGAATAAAATCATCCTGGCGTATCAATGTCATTATTTTACCTTGCTTATTCTTCGTCTAACGCTTCAGCATCTTTCTTACCTTTTCTACCATAATTAGGCGCGATACTGATTAATAAAGTCAATAATGCAGCCACATAAGGTACGGCTTGAACAGATAATACCGCAATCCATAGTTTGCCACTGAGATTGTCAAAATGCTCAATAGAACTAATCGCGGCAATACCTGCACTGAGTAACAATAACAAGAACAGCTCTTGTCGAATGGTCACTAAGCCGGTAAACAAAGGCCCTTGTTTTTCATATTTTGGGGTACGCATAAACGGCTTACCTGAGGTAAACAAGCCTTGTACAGTCCCTCTTGCCACGGTATGCGTTAAGGATAAACCTGTTAACGCAGCACCCAGTGATTGCCATACTGAACATGGAACACGCGCTTGATATAACCATAAGCCGCGCAAAATTTTAAAACTAAACAAGCCTACTGTCGGTAATAAAAAGACGTTTGCAGGCAATTCACTGTGAGTCGGATCACTGACGATAATTGCAGTCAAAATCAAGCTGGCTGTGGTAAATAACAACGCTAAGGCATCAGAAAACCAGGGTAACCAACCCGCAATAAAATAATAACGTTGCGCGGCTGTTAAAGGGGATGACTTGGTGGGTAAAAAGCTACGCCAGTGGCCTTTAATAATTTGCATCGCACCATACACCCAACGGAAACGTTGCGTCATATAACCGGACATGGTGTCTGGCATTAAACCACGACCAAACGAGTCTTTAACGTAAACTGAATCGTAGCCGGCTTCAAATAAACGTAAACCTAACTCACTGTCCTCACAAATGCACCATTCAGCCCAATTACCCACTTCAAGTAACGCTGATTTTCTGATCATGGTCATAGTGCCATGTTGAATGATGGCGTTATATTCATTCCGTTGCACCATACCGATGTTAAAGAAACCGGCATATTCCCAGTAACAAAACGATTTGAATAAACTTTGATCTCTATCCCGATAATCTTGTGGAGACTGAATAAAGCCGACATTTTCATTATCAAAATAAGGCACCATACAATTCAGCCAATCCGGTGACAAGACATAATCACTGTCGATAACCGCAATAATTTCTGCGTCACTGGCGGTTTGTTCTAGGGCATGGTTAATCGCACCCGCTTTAAAACCGGGCCAATTTTCTAAATGGAAGAAACGGAACATCGAGCCCAAACGTTCGCAATCATCGCGCACGGGTTCCCACACCGCAGGATCTTTAGTGTTGTTATCCATCACCAACACCTCTATGTTGGGGTAATCCACTTTAGCTAAGGCTTCAAGCGTTTTACGCACCATCATCGGCGGTTCGTTATGGATTGGCAAATGCAAGGAAACCTTAGGATATTTGAAGGTTGCGCTCGGTTGCAACGGTTGGAACGTTCTGGCTGTACTTCTATGCCAAACCACCTCTGCAATTTCAAGACTTTCAATCAGCAGTATGACCACCGCCATAATCTGCATTAATAACATCAATCCCCAAAACAATATGCCTAATTTGGTTTGGTATTGCTGAGCACCAATCGAGGCCGACCAAAAGATAACCGAGACCGCTAAATTTGCAATAAGTCCTAAAAACAAAACTCCCGGCAACTTTAATGCACTACGGGTAAATAAAAATAAGCCCATCAAGACAATACTGATACCCGCCGCACCCGCTGCCCAGTTTTTCCAGGTAGGCATGGTAATAACATCACCATCCATTGGATATTTAGGCTGACGGTCTGCATTAAAAATCCCCCAATAGGCTCCGGCAGATCCTTCTATCGATTTCTTCCAGGGCTGATCAAACGCTTCAACAATGTAATAAGTCACTTTTTCAGTGTCTGCTCGGTTCAAGAACTCTCTCAAGAACCGCGCCTGATTAGGAATAGAGGCTTCTGCATGTTTAAACGACTGTCCATCTGAAGGCCAACCCACTTCTGTAATGATGATAGGTTTATTGGGATAAGCAGCCGCCACTTCGTGGTAACGATCAAAAACATAATCCACAGCATCATCTGCTGAAATACCTTCCCAATAGGGCAAAATATGTACCGCTATAAAATCTACTTCTTCAACAAGATCAGGATTTTTTAACCACACATCCCATGTTTCAGAGGTACTCACTGGTCGCCAGCTGTTTTTCTTAACTTCTCGTACATAATCAATTAAAGCCGCTTTGGGAATATCTCCACGTAACAATACCTCGTTGCCGACCATCAAACGAATAATTCTGGGATTATTCTGGCGCCCTGCTTCAATTAAGGTTTCGACTTCTTGACGATTCTTTTCCAGATCGCCATCTATCCAGGCACCTAAGGTTGTATTTAGATTGTATTTTGACGCGAGTTCAGGAATTTTATGCTGCCCTTTTAGCATGCTATACGTTCTTACGGCATGGACTTTGTTGGCCAGCAAAGCCAGATCATGATCCATATCCTCTTCACTAGGATAAGTGTCACCATTTTGTGCATCCTGCTTACGGTGAGGATCATAAGTAACCCCCATGGTCGTCTTAGTCCAAGGTTGCAATTGCAAAGGGTTATTGATGTAACTCCAAATACTAAAATTAACAACAACAAGTAATGCAACAACAAATAGAATAGCTAGCTTTCTTTTCATCTGTGTATTGAAAAATATCGCCTAAAGCGGAAAATGTGAATTTAAATAACTAAACCGTAATATCTTACACGGGTTATAAAAACTAACGAAAAATTTATTTCGTCAGTCTATACCAAGCACTCAAATAAATGAACCTGGTAAAAGTAAATCATACCCCTATAAAATGAACCCAACCTTAATAAAGCCTGTAAACTAGTTGTTTGTTGTTTACCTTTTCTTTGGCAACAACTTAACTAGTTTAAGCGCATTTTCATCTCTTTTTATTATTTCCAAATGATGCCCAAACAACTTAACGCTTGTTCCTGTCGCCGGAATAGTTTCCATAAACTCAATAATAAGCCCATTCAAAGTCTTTGGCCCTTCTATCGGCAAAGACCATTGCATGACTCTGTTAAGCTCTCTGACAGTGATGCTGGCATCAATCAGATAACTGCCGTCACTTTGTTTTCTGGCTGCCGCCTCATCCGTAATAAGCTCACCGACTATTTCGTGAATCAAATCATCTAGCGTAACCAGTCCTTGAACATCACCATATTCATCGACTACCAAACCGATATCTATTTTTTCACTTTTAAACCTCAGCATTTGAGCATGCACTGGCGTATTTTCAGGTATAAACGCAGGCTTATTCAGCAGATTAATAATCGATTGCTTGTCAAAATCGTCTTGACCGACTAGCAATAACACCTTTCTTAAGTGTAAGAAACCAACTACTCGATCGATGCTTTTCTTATAAACTGCTAATTGGGTATGAGAGCTATTCCTAATCTGCGAAACAATCTCTTCAATGGACGCTTCTAGATCTATACCCACAATTTCATTACGCGGCGTCATGATATCTTCTACTGTTGCCGTTTCAAAGTCTAAAATACCCAACAACATTTTTTGATATCGAATGGGCATTAAGCCTTCAGCTTCAGAAATAATATTTTTTAACGCTTCCTGATTAAGTGAATCATATCGGTTCTTTTTGGCATCCACCCTCATAATTCGCAGTAAAAAATTGACAAACACATTAACTAAACTGATAACAGGATAAAATAAATTCAATAGCGGGGTATACAGCCAGGCCGCCGAAAAAGCAAGCCATTCTGGCTTTGCTCCTGCAAGGGTTTTAGGTGTTATCTCAGAAAAAATCAACATGACAATAGTCAAAACACCAATAGCTATAGCAATAAATACCTCGTCATCTACATACAGTTTTATAGCAATAATCGTTGCTATTGAGGACGCCAGATTTCTAAGAAAACTATTACCCAATAAGATGAAACTTAATAAACGCTCAGGTTTTTGCAACAAATTATGGACTTTTATAGCACCAGAATGTTTAAGCTTTACCAAATGCTTTAATCGATAGCGATTAATAGACATTAAAGAAGTTTCTGAGCCAGAAAAAAAGGCCGATAAAAATAGTATGAAAGCAAGCATGCCAAACAACATACTTAAGGGAATATCATTCAAAGAAAAATTACTCAACTGTTGTGAAAAACACGTCTAAAATTGTAGGATCATTTATCCAGCCTACGTTCTTAAACCAATTTAGCTTTCAAAAACGCAATAACCTCTGAAAATGGAATTTCTTCATTTGCTTCGGCTGTTCTACCCTTATATTCAACCGTACCCGTATCTAAACCACGATCTCCTACAATAATACAATGCGGAATGCCTATTAACTCCATATCTGAAAACATAAAGCCTGCACGTACTTTTCTATCATCAAATAAAACATCAATGCCAGCGGCTAACAAATCTTGATACAACTGCTCGGAAGCAACCTTTAAACGCTCAGACTTGTGCATATTCATAGGGCACAGTGCCACTTGAAAAGGCGCTAAATTAGCTGACCAGATAATCCCTTTATCATCATGATTTTGTTCAATGGCTGCCGCCACCACACGAGAAATACCAATACCATAACAGCCCATCAGCATGATTTGATTTTTTCCGCCCTCATTAATAACACCGGCTTTCATAGCTCCGCTGTATTTAGTCCCTAATTGAAAAATATGACCGACTTCAATACCCCGCGCCAAAGTAATTTCACCTTGACCATCAGGACTAGCATCACCTTCAACAACGGTACGAAGATCAGCAATCAGTTCAGGAACCGCTAAATCACGCTCCCAATTAACCCCTTGAAAATGTTTGCCATCCTGATTAGCACCACAAACAAAATCAGACATTACTATCACGCTACGATCTGCAATAACCGGAATAGTTAAGCCTATCGGGCCAATAGAACCGGGTTTACACTGACAGGCCAATTGAATCTCTGCTTCAGTTGCAAACTCTAAAGGAGCCGCAACACCTTCAATTTTTTCCGCTTTAATCTTATTAAGTTCATGATCACCTCTTAATAATAAAGCGACCAGACTGCCTTCTTCCTCACCTTTGACAATCAGGGTTTTAAGACATTGTACAGCAGAAATAGAGAAAAACTGACTCACCTCTTCAATACTATGTTGATCAGGCGTTTCAATCAATTGTTTGTCTGCTGTAGGCGCTGCTCGGGTTCCTGTGGGTGCAACCGCCTCCGCTTTTTCAACATTTGCGGCATATTCACTCACCGTAGAAAAAGCAATCGCGTCTTCACCTGAATCAGCTAATACATGAAACTCGTGAGACACCGCGCCACCGATCGAACCTGAATCAGCAATAACAGCACGAAACTTGAGTCCTAAGTGATTAAAAATATTACTATACGCTTGATACATGACATCGTAAGTTTCTTGTAACGAAGCTTGATCCAAGTGAAAGGAATAAGCATCCTTCATGATAAACTCACGCGAACGCATCACCCCAAAACGGGGGCGGATCTCGTCGCGAAATTTAGTTTGAACCTGGTAATAAGTAATAGGTAGTTGTTTATAACTTTTAATCTCGTTACGCGTCAGATCAGTGATAATTTCTTCGTGTGTGGGGCCTAAGCAAAAGTCACGATCATGACGATCTTTTAAACGCGCTAACTCTGGCCCATATTGTTCCCAACGCCCCGTTTCTTGCCATAACTCTGCGGGTTGTAAAGCAGGCATCAACACTTCTAAAGCACCGGCTTTTTCCATTTCTTCCCGGGTAATCTTTTCGACTTTGCGTAACACCCGCAAGCCCAAAGGTAACCAACTGTACAAACCAGCCGCTAATTTGCGGATAAGACCCGCTCGTATCATCAATTGATGGCTTGCAATTTCAGCGTCAGCTGGTGTTTCTTTAACGGTATTCAGAGGAAATTGTGTTGTACGCATGGGGTATGTAAAGGGATAATAAAATAAAGCGCTATTTTACAGCTTTTTATCCGGTTCCCAAATCCCGACAGTGGATTAGTCAATTAATTGCGTAAATAAAGGTGAGTAGATGAGACTTCAACCGGATTAGCAGGTAAATAATCAATTTATAAAAACGTCATAATATATTGACTCACAACACACATAAACATGAATAACTCAGTAGATGCACCGAATATTACCGCCAATTACTTACCGTATTTTTTCATTTTTTTGTTATTTATTTGTTAGTTATCAGTCGGTAAGTACAACCACTTGCTAAAACGGGTGTATCGGATGCTTTCATTTGTATATACTATGTACGTTACCAAGGCATTACGGCCGTCTTGATACCCTAAATTTCTCAGGTGGCCTTACAAAATCAGTCATAAAACAAACCCAAAGACTGCATTAATTCAATAGTAAAATATTTTTAAGCCATGCATAACCCGTTTTAACAGGATCACACATGAACAATAGCCTAATTTCAGAGATTACCGGACAAAATGACATTGATCCTACAGAAACTAAAGAGTGGATTGAAGCGCTACAATCGGTATTAGAACAAGACGGTAGTGAACGCGCCCATTTCCTTATAGAACAACTGGTTGCAGCGACCCGGCAATCAGGTTTCGATATACCCTTTAGTGCCAATACCGCTTACATAAACACTATCCCCGTCTCTCGACAAGCCCAGTTTCCTGGTGATGCAACCATAGAGCAACGTATCCGTTCTTATGTGCGCTGGAATGCCATGATGATGGTGTTAAGAGCGAATAAACATACTAATGTCGGTGGTCATATAGCTAGTTTCGCATCTGCAGCGACCCTTTATGATGTCGGTTATAACCATTTTTGGCATGCTCCTTCAGAAAATCATGATGGTGATTTAATCTTTACCCAAGGGCATTTAACACCGGGTGATTATGCCCGTGCCTTCTTAATTGGCAGGCTCACCCAAGAGCAATTAGACAGCTTCCGTCAAGAAGTGGATGGTAATGGCTTACCGTCTTATCCACATCCCTGGTTAATGCAAGATTTTTGGCAATTCCCAACAGTGTCTATGGGCTTAGGGCCTATCATGGCTATTTACCAAGCCCGTTTTATGCGTTATTTGCAAGATCGAGGCTTTGCAGATACTTCAAATCGTAAAGTCTGGAGCTTCTTAGGTGACGGCGAGACCGATGAGCCTGAATCATTAGGTGCGATTGGCATGGCTGGTCGTGAGAAACTGGACAACCTTATTTTTGTCATCAACTGTAACCTGCAACGCTTAGACGGCCCGGTTCGTGGTAATGCTAAAATTATCCAGGAACTGGAAAGCGAGTTCCGTGGTGCAGGGTGGAATGTAATAAAACTAGTCTGGGGGCAACGTTGGGATGCCTTATTGGCTCGTGATAAAAAAGGTTTATTGACTGCCCGAATGATGGCCTGTGTGGATGGTGATTTCCAAACCTTTAAAGCCAAAGACGGTGCTTATGTCCGCGAACATTTCTTTAATACTCCTGAATTAAAAGCCATGGTGGCTGACTGGTCTGACCGCGATATCTGGGAACTTAACCGAGGTGGTCATGACCCCTCTAAAACGTATGCAGCTTTCCATGCGGCGGTTCACCACAAAGGTCAACCCACTGTTATCTTAGCTAAAACCATTAAAGGTTATGGCATGGGTTCTTCAGGTGAAGCGCAAAATATTTCTCATCAACAAAAGAAAATGAGCGAGTTGTCACTCACTCACTTCCGTGATCGTTATGAGCTACCGGTTACTGATGAAGAAATTCAAAAACTGCCTTATCTGACCTTCCCTGAAGGCTCAAAAGAACTGGCTTATATGCAACAAAGACGTGCTGAACTCGGTGGCCACCTACCCTCCAGACGCACTAAATCTTATGCCCTAGACGTGCCTGTTTTAAGTGACTTTAAAGCTTTACTGGAAGCCAGCGGTGAAGGCCGTGAAATTTCTACCACCATGGCTTTTGTGCGCTTACTCAACATCTTGGTTAAAGATAAAAACATTGGTAAACGTATCGTCCCGATTGTTCCTGATGAATCAAGGACCTTTGGTATGGAAGGCATGTTTAGACAGTTGGGCATTTGGTCACAAGTCGGTCAATTGTATACCCCTCAAGATGCTGACCAATTGATGTTTTATAAAGAAGACAAACATGGGCAGGTTTTACAAGAAGGTATTAATGAAGCCGGTGGTCTTTGTGATTGGATTGCGGCAGGTACCGCCTATTCAACGCATAACGTACCCATGATTCCGTTCTTTATTTATTACTCTATGTTTGGTTTCCAACGCGTAGGTGATTTAATTTGGGCAGCGGCGGATCAAAGAACTCGCGGCTTCTTAATGGGCGGTACCGCAGGTAGAACGACCTTAAACGGTGAGGGTTTACAGCATGAAGATGGTCATAGCCATTTAATGTCCGCTACCGTACCCAACTGTATCTCTTATGATCCGACTTATGCTTATGAATTAGCGGTTATTATTCAAGACGGTTTACGTCGTATGTATGTAGAACAAGAAGATGTGTTCTATTACATTACGGTCATGAATGAGAATTACAGTCATCCCGCTATGCCAAAAGGTATTGAGCTCGACATCTTAAAAGGCATGTATAAATTCCGCCAAGGTGAAGAAAGTAAAGCCCCACGCGTACAATTATTAGGCTCAGGTACTATCTTCCGTGAAGTTGAATTTGCGGCTGAATTACTTAAAAATGACTGGGGTGTTGAAGCAGATTTATGGAGTTGCCCAAGCTTTACAGAATTGGCTCGTGATGGTCAAGCCTGTGAACGTTGGAACCGTTTACATCCAACCGAACCGGCTAAACAATCACACGTTGCTAGTTGCTTAGATAATACCGTAGGCCCTGTGATTGCCTCAACTGACTACACGCGTGCTTTTGCTGAACAAATTCGTGCTTACATAAAGGCACCTTATACTGTTTTAGGTACCGATGGATTTGGTCGTTCAGATACCCGTGAAAACTTAAGACGTTTCTTTGAGGTTGACCGTTACCATGTCACCATTGCAGCTCTGAAGAGTTTGGCTGATTTAGGTCAATTTGAGGCCAATAAAGTCGAGGTCGCTATTGCTAAATATGGCATTGCGACAGAAATTAAAGCACCTTGGCTAATTTAACGTAAGGATAGTGAAATGACTCAATTGTTTGAAATTAGAGTTCCCGATGTCGGCAATGTTGCCGAAATTGACGTAGTTGAAGTCTTAATTAAAGCCGGTGATGTGGTCGAGTTGGAACAAACCGTAGCTACGCTTGAAACTGACAAAGCCAGTATGGAGTTACCTTCTAGTGCGACCGGTACTATTCAAGAGGTTTACATAAAACCGGGTGATAAAGTTTCTGAAGGGACTCTGATAGCGACTGTTTTAGCCAGTGCCGGTTCAAGTAGTGCGGCTGAAACCGCTGCGCCTACTGAAGTTGCTGTTCCTGTTGCTCCAGTCGTTGAAAAAGCACCAGAACCGATCGCAGCACCTGCCCCAGCTCCTGCCGTCATGGCTGAAACAAAAGTATCTATTCCTGCATTGGATAGTAATTCTTCGGCGCATAGAGCTCATGCCTCACCGTCAGTCCGTCTTTTTGCACGGGAACTCGGTGTTGATGTTGCCAAGATTAGTACGGGTAGTGGTCGTAAGGGGCGCATCTTAAAACAAGATGTTAAAAACTATGTCAAAAAAGCGCTGAATGAAGGTTCCGTTGCAACGGGTGCAGGTATTCCAAGTATACCCGCTGTTGACTTTACCCCCTTTGGCGACACTGAAGTTTTAAAACTCAGCAAGATTAAACGCCTTACGGGTCAAAACCTAAGCCGTGTCTGGCTAAACCTTCCAATGGTTACTTACCATGAAGAAGCCGACATCACTGATTTAGAGGCTTTCCGTAATGCCCTGAATGCTGAGAAAACCAAAGGTGAAGTCAAGATTACCGGCTTAATGTTTATTATTAAAGCCTTGGTTGCTGCCATGCAGCAATTTCCAAACTTTAACTCCTCTTTATCACCCGATGGTGAAAGCTTAATTCTTAAAAAATACTTCAATGTAGGTATTGCGGTTGATACGCCGAATGGCTTAGTCGTGCCGGTATTACGCAATGTTAATACTAAAAGCATTACTGAACTTGCTCAAGAACTGGCGGAGAAATCTGAAAAAGCCCGTCAAGGTAAATTAATGCCCGGCGACATGCAAGGCGGTTGCATCACTATTTCAAGTTTGGGTGGCATTGGTGGTACTGCGTTTACACCGATTGTTAATGCGCCTGAAGTTGCTATTCTTGGTGTGACACGCGCAAAAATGCAGCCTGTCTGGAATGGTAAAGAATTTGTACCCCGTTTAATGATGCCACTCGACTTAACCTACGATCACCGAGTAATAGACGGGGCAGAGGGTGCAAGATTTATGGCGGCAGTCAAACAATATCTAGGTGATATTCGCCGCTTATTACTTTAATACGGGATAGACTACTAATATGACTGAGACAGTTTTAAACGCAGAAGTTTTAGTGTTGGGTGGCGGCCCTGGTGGATATAGCGCTGCTTTTCGTGCCGCCGATTTAGGCAAACAAGTTGTTATCGTTGAGCGCTTCCCTGTACTGGGTGGTGTTTGCCTTAATGTGGGCTGCATACCTTCAAAAGCCTTACTTCACGCCGCACAAATCATTCATGAAGTGGATGAATTTGAAGCGCATGGGGTAAGTTACGGCAAACCCAGCATTGATATTGATAAAATTAGAAGCTGGAAAGAAAGTGTCACCAAAAACTTAAATGACGGTCTTGCTGGACTTGTCAAACAACGCAAGGTGACTTATGTTCAAGGCACTGGCAAGTTTACGTCAGCCAATACCTTAGCCGTTGAAACACCCGAAGGCATTAAAACAGTTCGTTTTGATCAAGCCATCATTGCTGCTGGTTCTAGACCCACTCAAATCCCGGTTTTTCCTCACGATGATCCTCGGCTATGGGATTCCACTGATGCTTTACAACTTAAAGAGATTCCTAAAAAACTCTTGATTGTCGGTGGAGGTATTATTGGTTTAGAAATGGCGACGGTCTATCATGCCATGGGCTCAGAAATCAGTGTGGTTGAGTTAATGGATCAGATTATTCCAGGTTGTGATAAAGACTTGGTCACTCCATTAGCAAGACGCATTAAAACACAATATAAAAACATTTGGCTAGAAACCAAAGTCACTGCGATTGAAGCCCTCACTGAAGGTCTTAAAGTTTCGTTTGAAGGCAAAGGTGCACCTGAATCAGAGCTATTTGATGCTGTATTAGTTGCTGTAGGTCGTAGACCTAATGGCTTATTAATCGGTGCTGACTTAGCGGGTATTAATGTCAATGAACAAGGCTTTATTAACGTTGATAAACAACAACGCACCAATGTAAACCATATCTTTGCTATTGGAGACATCGTTGGTAATCCTATGCTGGCTCATAAAGCCGTGCATGAAGGTAAAGTGGCCGCCGAAGTCATCGCCGGTCATAAAGCCCATTTTGATGCCTTAACCATTCCTTCTGTCGCTTATACAGACCCTGAAATTAGCTGGATGGGTCTCACCGAAAATCAAGCGAAACAACAGGGCATTGAATACGATAAAGCCGTATTCCCTTGGGCAGCCAGTGGCCGTTCTTTATGCTTAGGCCGTAAAGAAGGTTTAACTAAGATTATCTGTGAGAAAGAAACCGGTCGGATTTTGGGCGCGGGTATGGTGGGTACCAATGCGGGTGAATTAATTTCAGAAGCCGTCTTGGCACTGGAAATGGGAGCGGATGCTGAAGATATCAGCTTAACGATTCATCCACATCCTACACTGGCAGAAACGTTTGGTTTTGCCGCTGAAATGATCACCGGCACTATTACTGATTTGTATATTAAAAAATAGGTAATTTGTCAGCAAGGCAAGGGGCGGCGGGGGATTTATCTAATAAAATCTCCCCCCAGCCCCTCTTTTTCAAAGAGGGGTACTGAATGCCTACTCTTGAACTTATCCTTACCCTTCTTTTTTCATCTCATTAACGTATAAAGTAGCGCCTATCACGGCTGCCGGTGCAATCACTATATTGATAACAGGCAAGGTTAACCCCATAGCGGCAACACCGCCAAAGCTTAAGGCACCTAACCGGACACTACCAACCAATTGCTTCTGTTCAGAAAACAGTACTCCCGCGTTTTCTAAAGGATAGGCAAAATATTCTAAAGCCATACCCCAGGCACCAAACAAAGCCCACAAAAAAGGCGCCAGCACATTAACACCAGGAATAATCGAAAGAATTAATAGCGGTAACGCCCTACTTAATAAGTACCCGGCACGCTTTAACTCTGCCAACATGACCTTAACTAAAGGTTGTTCCTCAATAACACTGGGTTGACCGGTGATAAGCACCAGCGTTTTAGCAGACAATCTACCGTAAAAAGGTGATGCTAATAAGTTAGCTAGCACAGTAAAGGTAAAGAATCCGGCAATAATGAAACTGACAAAAAACAGCGGCCATAATATCCAGCTTAACCAGCTCAGCCATCCAGGTATAAACTGATTGATCAAATCAGAAAGATAGTAGTAGCCCAATACTAACGCCACACCATACAACACCACATTAATCAGAATCGGAATTAATACAAAGCGCCGTAATTCTGTACTGGCTAATAAGTTAAGCCCTTTAAACAAATATCCAACGGCTAAAACGGGATTATTACCCTTTTTATCAAATAACATCTTTTATCTCCAGCATACCGTGTTGAGTTGGATTTAAAACAACACCCCGCTCTGTGACAATAGCAAAAATTAATTCAGCAGGAGTGACATCAAAAACAGGATTCCAGGCGTTCACTAAAGAGCCTTCTGTATTATAACAAGTTGGCAGTAACTCACTAGGATTACGATGTTCAATCTCTATGTGTTCACCGCTCTCAATAGTCCAGTCAATGGTGGTGGTAGGTGCGACCACCATCAACTTAACGCCGTGCTGTTTTGCCACTATTGCTAACGAGTAAGTGCCTACTTTATTCGCGGTATCACCATTCGCAGCAATTCGGTCAGCACCCACAATGACCCAGTCTATCGCGCCTGACTTCATTAACCAAGCCGCCGCAGAATCAGCTAACAACGTCACGGGAATATCATCTTGTGCTAACTCCCAAACAGTTAATCGCGTGCCTTGCAGCCAAGGTCTGGTTTCACCTGCATACACGTTTAAAGCTTGCCGACTCACCGCACTGCGAATAACACCTAAGGCGGTGCCATAACCGCCTGTTGCTAAAGCACCTGCATTACAATGGGTCATCACACCCTTCGCATCGACTAATAAATCAGCACCTAATTCACCCATTTGCCTATTCGCCATCATATCATCGGCATGAATTTTCTCGGCATACGCTACACAGGCCATCACCGGATTTTCTGGGTTCTGCTCTAAAACAGCCTGCATTTGTGCCAAGGCCCAAAATAAATTAACCGCCGTTGGTCGAGACTTTGCTAATAAAGCGATATCTTCGGCAACAGACTGCTGCCAATGATTAGGCGCCTCTAAATAATGCTGGCTAACCGACAAAGCAACCCCATAAGCCGCAGCAATTCCAATAGCAGGGGCACCCCGTACCCGCATCGTCACTATCGCTTCGGCAACTCTCTTGGCATCTTGATAGTTGTCATAAATCAGCTTATCAGGCAATTGCCGTTGATCGAGCACTCTTAAATACGTACCCTTCCATTGGAGTGCTTGCACTGTCTCGTTATTTTGTTCTGTCATTATTTAATAATACCCGATGGTAAAAGTTATAATTCTCTGCATTATCTTTGATATTGGAGCCACACATGATCGTCGACACCCTTATTCATGCACGTTGGATTATACCTGTTGAGCCTGAATTCGTAACCTATGAACACCATACGCTAGTCATTAATGAAGGGAAAATTATTGACTTATTACCCACGCCAGAAGCCAAACGAAAATACACCGGAACCAACACTGAACAGTTAGAGACTCATGCCTTACTACCCGGCTTGATCAACTGCCACACTCACGCAGCCATGACCTTGTTTCGGGGTATCGCCGATGATTTACCGCTCATGGACTGGTTGCAGAATCATATTTGGCCACTTGAGCAAAAATGGCTGAGTCCCGATTTTGTAAGGGACAGCACAGAATTAGCAATCGCTGAAATGCTTTTGAGTGGAACAACCTGTTTTAATGATATGTATTTCTTTCCTGACGTAACTGCTGAACAAGTTTTGCATCATGGCATACGTGCCAAAATAGGTTTAATTGTTATTGATTTCCCGTCTGCCTGGGCACAAAACAGCATTGAATATATCACTAAAGGTCTTGCTTTAAAAAAGCAACTCCAGCATTCTTCCCTATGCACTACAGCTTTTGCTCCTCATGCGCCCTATACCGTATCCGATGCAGCATTTCAGAATATCAAGATGCTGGCCAGTGAACTAAATGTACCTATACACATTCATGTTCATGAAACAGCCGAAGAAGTGGAGCAGTCATTAGCTCAATTTGGACAACGTCCATTACAGCGATTACATGACTTAGGATTTATCAACCCATCTCTAATCGCTGTACATATGACCCAATTAACCGACGAAGAAATCCAACTTCTAGCCAATAAGGGATCTCATATCGTACATTGCCCAGAATCTAATTTAAAACTGGCTAGTGGCTTTAGCCCGATTGCTAAATGCTTAAACGCAGGTATCAATGTCGCCTTAGGCACGGATGGTGCCGCTAGCAATAATGACTTAGACATGTTCGGTGAAATGCGCACTGCAGCCCTTTTAGGCAAAGCAGTTGCTGGCGATGCCAGTGCCATTCCAGCAATGACAGTATTACGTATGGCAACCATTAATGGTGCAAAAGCCTTAGGTTTAGAGGATTATTGTGGATCACTGAGCATAGGCAAAGAAGCAGATGTGGTCTCAATTGATTTAAGCGCTCTGGAAACCCAACCCCTTTACTGTCCAGTTTCACACATAGTCTATGCCGCAAATCGCCAACAAGTCACTGATGTATGGGTTGCGGGTAAACACTTATTAAAAAAACGTCAATTAACCACTATTAATACTGAGCAGTTAAACGTAAAAATAGCGCTATGGCAGGAACGATTGAAAAGAATTTAAGTACTTCTTATCGCCAATGTCAGTGACAAGTGTTATAGTTTTGTCATTAAACCATTGGGCAACTATTTATATTGTTAAACGTGCCCAGGTGGAATATAAAAACCTATTCTTGCTAATTTAGGAAGAATATCTCAACGTGTACTCTTTATTAAAGCCGAAACAGCGTGATTAATTATGAATAAACTTTTACAAGCTATTATTTCTACAATAAAAAAACTTTATGGTTCACTCCCCGAACAGAGTTCACCGCAAACCCTTACAGTAAAACCGGCTGCCAAGCCCAATGCCGTCAGTGAAGCACCGGTTAGAGCAGCAGTAATAGAAGAAACCAAGCTTAAAGAAGCACCAGCAACGCCAGTAACCGCAGAGCCAGTCATAAAAGCCGACCTTAAAACGCCAACCATCCCAGCATCAAACATCACCACCGACAATCTTCCTCAAGATTCAATACAAAGACGGCACGCGATTTCTCATTTACACACTATTATCGAAGCACTTAAAGGTTCACGTCCATCTGACTCTATTCAAAGCCGACATTACGACGCATTAATCAATAGCCTCGTTACGCAAGCCTTAACCGATAAAGTAGCTCTCGAAAACTTACATAACAGTTATGAAAGTCTGCCAAAGACTGTCGTCCAAGTCGAAGTGACACCCCATACCACACAAATAACACCAATCGAAATAGAGACTGATATCATTATTGCAGCACCTCCGACCGATTCGATTTTACGTCGCCATTACGATACCTTAATCAACAATGAAATCAATCGTCTTTTAGAAGAGCAGTAGTTAATATTACTGTGAAAGTTCGTCAATTTTCATTCATTATCTGCTTTTGTGATACATGAAAAACTTTCATTTGCCGGGGTGATGTAGTGCCTTCATGAACGTTATATTACTAAAAAACTTAAATGCTATGTAATCCTCACACGACTTGCTTTGTCCAAGGGGTGTAGTGGAAGAAGCTATTAAAGAGGTCAGCGCGTAACGCTAGAAAGAAATAAGTAAGTACTGTTTACTTGGATACAAAAAAGTCGGCTGTTTTACTGCCCGGCTTTTTTATGTTAAACAGGTAGGATCGGGGTCGGGGTAACAGTTTGCGCCATCAGAACAGCTTGTTGCGCACTGTATCTGGATCGGTAGCCATAACTGTGCAAACTAAATCCTCTATCGAATTTGTCCGTTAAGGTTTGTTGTACGACCTGTTGGATAATACGATCTTGTACCGTAGGAATCCCCAGGAAAGGTGCTAAAAATTTCTGCCCGTGCCGCCAAGCTCGTGTGGTGTGTCTTTCGGTAACGGTTGGATTTCGCATTTCCTAGCATGCTCATCGCCCACACCCTGCCTCACTGCTTGTTCGTGTTCCTGCGGTCGTGCATTTGCTATCCGCTTCTTTCAGGCTGGCCTTGCGGATTCCCCCTTGCGGTTTCACTACGGTTGTCGTTACTACTTCCGGTTATCTCCTTTCAGATAACGAGTTTTAGCCCATGCTGGACACACTAGGGATAGGTCGCGACCTGTTCCCTCTAATGTGCGATTGTCATTGAGCCGACAGTTTCTTGAAAGTAGTGCATTATGTCTTGCTCAGAAAGTTGAACGCAATGATAACCTTTACAATGAGCAACTGAATGCCCTTCAAAATAAATTTGGAAATGTAGTCGGTTTATTACGCACTTTACCTGATTTCCATTTATTTGCACTACAGCCAACTGGTGGTCGTTACATCGTAGGATTTGGTCGTGCCTTCACTATCGATATCACTAATAATTCATTGAAACCCAATCAAATAACGCCGCTTTCAATCACCGGTAAAACCCAATATTGAATACCTGCACCCGAAAACTCTTCACGCAATTGCGCTAACAACACAGGCAAAGCATCTACTGAGACATACAACTGAAAGCGAATACGCTTTTGCCGACCGGTCACTTGTTCTGCCAATGACAAACCTTTATTAGCGTGATGATGCGCATTGACATTAGAGCTACTAAAACCATGCTCTGTTTCTAATAACAATAAACTATCGACCATCATTTCTTCAAGGCTGGGGGGAATATTAAGTGTTACCAGATACTCCTTACAATTCATGACTCAATCTCCTTGGCTACGCCAAATAACTTGAATAAAATCGGCAATAAAAATAATGTCAAAAAGGTAGAAGAGACTAAGCCACCAATCACAACGACCGCTAAAGGACGTTGAATTTCTGAGCCTGGCCCCGTTGCAAATAACAAGGGAATTAAACCAAAGGCGGCAATACTAGCTGTCATCAAAACAGGTCTTAAGCGCCGGGATGATCCCAATGTGACTACTTTTTCTAAAGCCATACCCGTTGCTTTAAGCTGATTAAAATAACTAACCATTACTACGCCATTCAGAACAGCTATGCCTAGTAGAGCAATAAAACCTACGGAAGCCGGTACTGACAAATATTCTCCAGACAACCATAAAGCAAAAACACCGCCGATCATTGCCAAGGGAATATTCGATAAAACTAACACGGCCTGCCGTACTGATCCAAACGTCGAAAATAATAACAGGAAGATCAGGCCTAAAGAAACCGGCACAACCAAGGACAATGTTGCTGCAGCGCGTTGCTGATTTTCAAACTGCCCACCAAATTCAACGGTATAACCCACTGGCAACTTAACGTTGTTTGCAACAGCCTGACGCGCTTCATCAACAAAACCGACTAAATCACGATCTTGTACATTACTGCGAATCACTACAAAGCGCTGACCACGCTCTCTTCCCACGGAAACCACACCCTCAACTTTTTTTATTTCAGCAATTTCTGTGACAGGTACGTGCCTACCATTGGGTAAGGTAATCTGTAAATTTTCAAAATTCGCTGTATTACTATTGCCACGCAAAATAAGAGGCGTACGCTTAATGCCTTCTTGAACAATACCTAAATTTAAACCTTCAATCTGTGCACGTAATAAAGTTTCAATACTGTCACTATCCAGACCTAATCGTCCTGCCGCTAATTTATCAATGGTCAGTTGTAAAAACTGCATGCCATTATTCTGCTTGGAAAATACATCCGCTGATCCGTTAATATGCTTTAAAACCTCAGCAAGCTCATTCGCCTTTTCATTTAACACCGCTAAATCCGACCCAAATAACTTAACGGCTACATCCCCCCGTGTTCCCGTTAACATTTCTGAAACTCGCATCTCAATAGGCTGTGTAAAGCCAAAAGCAATACCCGGTGTTTCGGCCATCACCTTACGAATGTCTTCAATCAATTCTTCCTTGCTATGCATACGCCATTCTTCTTTAGGTTTAAGCACTAAAAAGGTATCAGTTTCGTTTAACCCCATCGGGTCGAGACCTAACTCATCAGCGCCCACACGAGAAACAACAGTTTTTATTTCAGGAATATGTTTGAGCAAATTTTTTTGCACTTGTCCGTCTAAGGCCACAGATTGTTCCAGCGTAATAGAGGGTAGTTTTTCCAACTGCACAATGATGTCGCCTTCATCCATTGTAGGCATAAAGGTACTACCAATCCGAGTAAAGACCATGATGGTAATGACCAGTAAAATACCTGCCCCCATAAAGACTTTTTTATAATTGCCTAAACACCATAACAAAGCAGGCTGATAGGCTTTTTGTAACTGCCTAGGCAACCAAGGTTCTTCATGAGACACTTGTTTTAACAAATAAGAGGCGATCACTGGAATAACGGTCAATGACAATATCAATGACCCACTGAGTGCAAAAACGATGGTCAATGCAACCGGAGTAAATAACTTACCTTCTAAACCCTGCAAGGTGAGTAAGGGTAAAAATACAATAATAATGATTATAATACCTGAAGCCACTGGGCCAGCGACTTCACGGGTTGCACGATAAATCACATGCAAACGAGGTAAACGTTTGGCTTTTTCAATATGAGCCAAATGCGTAATCAGATTTTCAACCACCACCACTGCCGCATCAACCAACATACCAATAGCAATGGCTAAGCCTCCTAAACTCATCAGATTGGCCGACATCCCCATGGCGTGCATCAGTATAAAAGTAAATAATGCCGCTAAGGGTAACGCCAACGCAACCACCAAAGCCGCTCGTAAATTACCTAAAAATAAAATCAGTAACACGACAACTAAGGCAATCGCTTCCAGTAAGGCATGTAAAACAGTATTAACGGCTTTATCGACGAGATCGCCTCGATTATAAAAAACTTTAGCTTCAACACCGGGCGGAAAGCCTAAGCTGATTTGTGCTAATTTCTTCTCAATACCGACAATGGTTTGCCTGGCATTCGCCCCCCTTAAGCTGAGTACCAAGCCAGTCACCGCTTCACCCTCACCATTTTTACTCACTGCACCATAACGGGTTAATGCACCGATTTTTACCGTTGAAACATCACCGACCGTAATAGGAATTCCATTTTTATAATCGACGACTATGGTACTAACATCCTCTAATGTTTTAATTCGGCCTTCTGCCCTAACAATCAAGGCTTCTTCACCGTCTTTCATTCGACCTGCGCCATCATTACTATTGTTTCTTTCGAGCGTAGTCATCAATTTTTCAATACTGATACCTCTAGCTGATAATCTTGTATTATCTGGCACAACTTCAAAACTCCTTACTAAGCCGCCTAAAGAGTTGACATCAGCAACGCCTGGCACCGTTCGAAGTGCGGGGCGAATCACCCAATCCAGTAAATCCCGCCGTTCCATTAAGCTTAAATCGCCCCCCTCTACGGCGAACATAAACATTTCACCTAAAGGGGTTGTCATCGGGGCTATGCCGCCTTCAACACCCTTCGGTAAATTACCCCACATCGCATTTAAACGCTCAGCGACTTGTTGTCTTGCCCAATAGATATCCGTGCCTTCAGTAAAATCAACGGTAATATCGGTGAGTGCATATTTGGCAATCGAACGTAACATAGTTTGATGGGGAATACCTAATAACTCGACCTCTATACGGGCAGTGATCCTGGCTTCTACTTCTTCGGGTGTCATCCCTGGGGCTTTAACAATAATTTTTACCTGTGTGGGCGACACTTCAGGAAAAGCGTCAATGGGAATATTTTTAAACGCTAAATAGCCGCCTCCCGATAACAACAGTACGACTATCATCATCATTAATCGCTGACTTAAGGCAAAGCGAATTAAGCCACCCATTATTCAGGATTCCCTAAGCCTAACCATTGGGCTTTCAAGGCCACTGCACCTTTAATAGCAATGGCTTCATTACCAACAAAATCACCCTTAATAATAGACTCATTCGTTTGTTGCCCCATTACTTTTATAGGACTCACTGTAAAGCCGCTCTGATTACGCACAAAAATAAAGGCGTTGCCTTCATGTTGGGCAATAGCTGTATTAGGTACTTTAAAAGCCTGAGTTTCAATGCGTTCAATAATTTGAGTATTAATGGTTTGACCGGTTCTAACGGTCGATTGCTTACCGATTATCTTTGCCCGAACCTGTATGGTTTGATTCTCTGGATTAACACTTTGCCCTACTAGCTTTATTTCTGCACTAATCGGAGTATTATCAATCAAGACTTGATCACCCACGGTAATTCTACCCAAGCGTTCGTGAGGCACATCGATTTCCAACCAAAGCTCATCCAGATTAGCCACTCTGTAGAGGGGTGCCAAGATATCAACACGCGAACCCACGACACCTAAGCGCTCTATAACAACGCCCGAGATCGGGGCATGTAAACTTAATTGACTGGTTAACTGACGCGTTTTACTCAAATTGGCAATTTCACTGGCGGTCATCCCAGAAATTTCAAGCAGTTGTTTTAACTCATTCGTTTCATAAACAAAGGCATTATATTGGCTACTCGTTTCTTGCCAACGCCGCTCTGCAATCACACCCTCATCCCATAGTTTCTTATCCCGCTGATAAGCAAACGAATTTAATTGCAAATCGTTTAAAGCCTTGAGATAAAGGCGTTGCATTGACAATAAACTGGGGCTATTGAGCCGTGCTAAGACTTGCCCTTTTTTAACATGATCACCCACCGCCGCATTCAGCTTTATTATTAGACCGGCTTGAGAGGCGCTAACAAGATATTCGTAAGCCGTAGGAATTACGACCTTGGCAGGCGCATTTAACACAGGAAGCTGTTTAGCCACTTCAAACTTACCCAGCATTATCCCCAAACTATTTAAATGCTCCTCTGAGAGCTGAATGCTATTTTCGGTATTAGCACTGCTTGAACCCAAGAAAAAAGGAAGCCCAATAACCATCAATAACAGTAAAATTTTATAAGACTTCATGGCATAACTCCTACTGCTTGATTATAAAGGGCTTCATCTCTTTGTAGCATCACTGCACGCTCTTTCGCATTGAGAATGGCTTGCTGTGTTCTGGATTGAATTCTTAACAACTCCATCAAGCCAATTTCACCCACCGAAAAAGCTAACTGAGTCATTTTTAGTAACTCTTCAGAAACCTTTTTCTGTTCATTGGCATTATCCAGTTCAACTCTATTGACTTCCAAATTATGCTCCGCTTCATGATGGGCTTGTTCTAAATCACGATGCAATTGTTCCCGCTCGGAAATTAATTTGTTTAACTCAACATTAATGGCTGCAATATGCGGTTGCGTATGCGCACTCCCACCAAACGGAATGCTGACTCCAACATTAAAAAACTCCGCTTTATTACTGCGATAATCGGTACCCTCATCACTCAATATGCCGGCAATAACATTGGTTTGACCTGAGCCAATCGCTTGAACAGCCTTAATCTCGGCTTGTTTACGATCAATCTGACTATTAATGGCAATCAACGTTGGGTGGTTTTGTCCAACCTCTTTTAACGGCACTAGCTTTTCTTCAAAGCTACTGGGCATTTTTGTCGTTTGAGTGATCGAACTATAACGCTTACGAGCATGCATTAATTCAGCTTCAGCCAGCGTAAACGCAGAACGTTTTTGCAAAAGCTCAGTCTGCGCTAACAACTCATCAGTCCGCGGTAAATCGCCAGACTCGACCCGACGTTTGATATTCGCTAATAATTTCCCATACACATCCAGCTCTATTTGGGTCTGCTCATAGCGAATCTTTGCCAGAGACATACCCCACAAAGCACCTCTAACTAAACCAGCAACACGTAATTTGACATTAACCGCTTGTAATTCAGCACTCGTTTCAGCATGATTAGCAAGCTCATGTTGAGCATCACGTTGCCCTAAATTCCATAAGGGAACTTGTATATTAGCTGTACCATAATTGAGTCTAAAGGTAGAAATAGTCTGATACCCAAAGATAGCCTGTGAGGCACCCGCAGTCCAACTATCACTACGCACAGCAAGGGCATTTGCTTCTTCCTCTAAAGCACTAAGCCAAGAAGCATCTGGATATTTTTCCATTGTTAAATCAATTAGTTTTGGCAAAGTCAATGCTTTATCGATAACAACAGAATCGACATGATAAACCACAGGTTTCGAATGATCTTCCAGTAAGGCCTTATCATCACAGTAAGCGACTTGGGATATTAACTGCACAATAGTCAGTAAAAAAATAATGCCCTTAAAAACAGGATAGGCTAGACGTTTTCTGATGACGCTCAAGAAAAACATAAAATAAGCTCAATGCGAGTTTAATCGCGGTATCAATTATTGATTCTCATGAATCAGGAATGTTTTGAAAACAAAAGAACCTAAGAAATAGGAGGTGCACGCGGGGAATGGGGTGAAATTAATACTACATTGTTAACCCTCCGTGGTTGCGGAGAAAAATTAACATCATACCTAAAAATACAACAATGAAATGTAATACCTTGTTGGTGTAGATAATAATTGTTATCTGGATTGTCCAATACAGAGATGAAATTTCGATTAAAACCCAAGTCAACAGCGACAACCATTCCTTCTAAATCGATATGACTAGTCAACCCCTTAATTTGAGTATTAAGGCTACTATGTTCATTGCTGTAAAACTCAAGACCAGGAACATGTAAACCCTGATTTAAGACAGGCTCACTAGCATACCCACGCATCAACGGAGCAATAAATTGCAACATTGTAAGAACAATAACTAAAAGGGCGTTACACAAACGGGGTAAGTTTTGCAACATGACCGACTATTTTATGATGATTTCAATACGTATTATTAAGACGAGCTTTTAGCTGTTCTTAGCTCTTTTAATACGATTTTTACATTAGCTAATTCTTGCACGAGTTCTTCAGTGGCATGGTTGTTTATAACATCTGAATTGTGTGTTAATTCAGATTGAATCACGACATCTAGTCCTTGCTCCCTCAAATGTCTACCAACCAAGGCTAATAAATGGCTTTTTCCAACCCCCGAAGCTCCTTCAAACAATACACTTATCATAAATATCCCCATTTAATACTATTATGTAAGGCTTATTATAACCTGTATATTTTATTTCTTGGCAAATACATCGTTTAAAGATTTTTTACCTGATCGTCACCCAACCATTCTCGCCAGAAGATGGCGAGAAAAACAGCCAAAATCAGGGGGCCTAGAAACAATCCGATCATTCCAAATGCGAGCAAACCGCCTAACACTCCGAAGAGAACAATCAGTAGAGGAATGTCCCTGACATTGCTGATCAATAAGGGGTGCAATACATTATCAGCCGGATGAACTATAAAAGCTCCCCAAGCTAACAACTCAAAGCCTGTACCAATGAGAGGGATCAAAGAAGTTAGGCCGTTAATGCTCCCAACAAAACAGGGGTTCCAACGCCCATAATTTTGTACCCAATCCCATAATAACATCAAGCAATATCAAAGAAAAGATTTGACGATTGGGCATGGTTGGAAGGACTCCATAATGAGTAACGAACATGATTTTATGACGACAAGAACAGTAAACGGCTAATGCCAATCAGGATACATTTGCATCCAGTAAGTGTAGCCAAAAAGCGCTTTCAATGATATAACCCTTCAAATTAAAGAGCATATTTTTTTGTTGCTGCAATACTAAACATAACTCTTATCTCAAAACTTATGAATAAAACACAGCAAACATCGACTTCGGGTTCAAAATCTCACAATATTATCGCCATACTCAGTCTGCTCGGCATTACCATTTTTCTGGCGCTCCATCATGCGCTGCATTTGAGACATGAAGCCTATAGGCTAAACATTAGCGCTGCTTTAAGCTCAGCTTTTACCGCACTATATCAAGGGCAATTTGAGTTAAATATTCAACCGCTGGAATTGCCATTGTATGCCGTTTTGATCTTGGGCGGCATTCCGTTGGTCTATCAGCTCTGTGTTAAATTATTTCATGGCGATTTTGGTGCCGATTTACTGGCAGGCATGTCCATAGTCACAGCGGTGTTGCTCAATGAAAATCTGGCTGGCTGCTTAGTGATATTAATGCTCTCTGGGGGCGCTGCATTAGAACATTATGCTATACGCAAAGCCTCTTCAGTCTTAGAAGCTTTAGCCAATCGTATGCCGTCAATTGCACACCGAAAATCTGCGGACACGATACATGACATTACCACTGAACAGGTTAATATCGGTGATACCTTACTGATATTGCCGCATGAACTTTGCCCCGTTGACGGGACAGTGCTTGAAGGTGCAGGGACAATGGACGAATCTTATTTGACCGGAGAGCCTTATAGGATGTCGAAAACCACCGGTTCGCAAGTGATGTCAGGCGCGATAAATGGCGATTCAGCGTTAACGATTCGCGCAGACAAGTTATCTATTGATTCGAGGTACGCTAAAATTATGGAAGTGATGCGCTCTTCCGAACAGTATCGGCCTAACATTAGACGGATGGGTGATCAACTCGGCGCACTATACACACCCTTAGCCGTGGTGATTGCAATCGCTGCCTGGTTGATAAGTGGTGATGTGATCAGGTTTCTGGCGGTTTTGGTAATTGCGACTCCCTGCCCTTTGCTTATAGGTATCCCCGTCACCATTATCAGTTCAATTTCGCTGGCAGCTCGACGAGAAATTATCATCAAAAATCCAGCTATTCTTGAAACCATAGGAACTTGCCGCACCGCCATTTTTGATAAAACCGGTACCTTAACTTACGGGCGACCCATGTTAACTGCGTTAATTCCTGATAATAACTATACAGAGCAAGAGGTGTTAGCGTTAATCGCCAGTTTAGAACGCTACTCGAAACATCCATTGTCCAATGCCATCGTTAAAGCCGCAGAACAATCGGACATCACCTTGTTAACGGTGAAAAATATTACTGAGCTGCCGGGCCAGGGACTTAAAGGTGATGTCGCCGGTAAACAAGTAGAGATTACCAGCCGCAAAAAATTTATTGATCAGCAGAGCCATAAAATCGATCTTTTGCCTCCTGTTACAGATGGACTAGAATGTATTGTGCTGATAAATGACGAATACGCCGCCACGCTTCAGTTTAGGGATGAAGTACGTACCGATAGCTCATCGTTTATCCATCACTTACGACCCAAACATCTGTTTGACAAAGTGATGCTGGTATCGGGCGACAGAGAATCGGAAGTTCGCTATTTGGCTGAGCAAGTCGGCATTAAGCATGTATTTTATAGCCAACGCCCTGAACAAAAACTGGAAATTGTCCGTAATGAAACTCTGACAGCAAAAACTATATTTCTGGGTGATGGCATTAACGACGCACCGTCTTTAACGGCTGCGACGATTGGCATTGCTTTTGGACAAAACAGCGATATTACAGGAGAAGCAGCAGATGCCGTCATCATGGATAGCTCATTGTTAAAAGTAGATGAGTTGTTTCATATTGGCGAAAGGATGCGGAAGATCGCATTGCAAAGCGCGGTAGGCGGTATGATTTTAAGCGTGGTGGGTATGGCATTTGCCGGTTTAGGTTACTTGACTCCAGTGGCTGGTGCGATTACGCAAGAAATTATCGATGTCTTTGCGGTTTTAAATGCCTTGAGAGCCGCTATACCACCCAAGTCACTTTCGGATTATTCTTTAAAAGCCCTGTTATGACGTTAAACTGTCCCACTTTAGGCACAGCAATTCTCATGGCTTACCCACTTAAGCAGGGGCAGTTATTAAAAACAGAGGTTCGCGAATAATACGATCTCTTGCCTTTCCAGGAAGAGGAAATTTGGCTTTGTGTAATGGTTGATGCCAATTACACGACAAGACACTCCAACGTATTGCTGAAACAAGGGCGATAACTCCTCCAATTGAGGAGACTTGTACGGCTCCTATGCAGAGACTCACATAGGTATGCGTTTCATCTTAAAAAAGACGAAAGGAGTTTCCTTTCGTCTTACACATCTATTTTAAAGAAATTGTTTCTGTTCGCCCAACCACTTCAATCAAAAGCTTATCTTCTTTAAGAAGCCAACCAATTCCCCTCTGAACATCACTTTTATTAAGTCCAGTTTCATTTGTAATTTTAGTCACACTGGCAGATCCGTTTTTATCCAGATATTGCCAGACGCTCCCAGCAGCTTCACCGATTGTGTTAAGCATTTTAAGTCACCAGTATAAAGATCATTTGAAAAATATCGCCCAAGTTAAAGATGGGGATTTATAAATATTACAATTCAAATTTTATTATGAAAAGCCAATCTTTACTAGTTCCACCGGTAAGTAGCGATATGAAATTAAGTATTTTTTATTTGTGATCAGGAAGCACAATATTAAGCTCCAGCGTCTCCTGATCATCATCCTGCTCAAAACTAACAGAAATAGCATCCTGACCGACATTCACATACTTCTGTATAACAGCCAGCAATTCTTTTTGCAATTGCGGAAGATAAGACGGCTGATTCTTTGAGGATCTTTCATGAGCGACCAATATTTGTAGCCTTTCTTTTGCAACGGACGCCGTACCTACTTTAGATATTCTAAAATAATCCAATAAACTCATGACTAACCTCCGAAAAGCTTCCTAAAAAACCCTTTTTTATCCTCAATAAATCGATGAGGCCTATCTTCACCTAAATAACGTGCAACAATATCTGCATAAGCCTGACCCGCATCACTCTTCTCATCGAGAATAACAGGCGTACCTGAATTTGAAGCATTTAATACAGACTTTGACTCCGGAATAACGCCCAACAAATGCAAAGATAAAATATCCTGTACATCATCAACACTCAGCATTTCCCCCAATTTAACCCTATCTGGAGAATAGCGGGTTAATAGCAAGAACTCATTAATAGGCTCTTCATTCTGCTCTGCCCTACGCGATTTACTTGCCAAGAGACCTAACATACGATCTGAATCCCGTACAGAAGAGACTTCCGGATTCGTAACAACAAAAGCATCATCAGCAAAATACATCGCTAAATGAGCCCCTTTTTCAATACCAGCAGGCGAATCACAAACAATATACTTAAAATCTTTTTTCAACTCATCAAGCACACGGCCAACCCCTTCTTGGCTTAGGGCGTCTTTATCACGTGTTTGCGAAGCCGGCAAAATATAAAGTAAATTACAGTTTTTATCACGAATTAATGCTTGATTGAGAGTCGCCTCTTCATTAATAACGTTAACAAAATCATAAACGACCCGACGCTCACAGCCCATAATTAAATCCAAATTACGAAGACCCACATCAAAATCGATAACCGCTGTTTTATGACCCCTTTTTGCAAGCCCCATGGCAATTGCAGCACTAGTGGTTGTTTTACCAACACCGCCCTTACCAGATGTTACGACTATGATTCTTGCCACAAAATTTTCCTCTACGTTAATGGTGTAACTCTATATCTTTGATAATTAATGCTTGGTCTTGCAAATAAATTTGAACAGCCTTACCTTTAACAGAGTCTCCTAAATCTTCACTAATTTTATAATTGCCTGCAATAGAAATCAGCTCTGCCTGAAGATCAAAACAAAAAATGCGTGCTTCAACATCCCCCTGAACACCAGCTAATGCTCGACCTCTTAGGCTATTATAAACATGAATATTTCCTTCAGCTATAATCTCCGCACCCGCGCTAACCTGAGTTAAAACAACGAGATCACCTTTAGCATAAATTCGTTGGCCTGAGCGAATAGGGTATGTAATTAATGTGGTTGCTGCTACCGCAATATTTGAACTTGCATGCGTATTAACTTCTGGCTCTTGACTTGCAGTATCCTGTTTTTTTTCATCTAAAGGTGGTGCATCTCGACTTGATATAGAGTGAGTAGGAAGCTGTAGTTCCAATGCCTGTTTATTCTGCTGTGCATTTCCACCTCGAATGCCGATAGGAAACAGACCCACCTTACGAATAATTCCGACAAGCTCGAACAAATCAATTAAACAGCCTTGATTATTTGCTTCCTGCAAATCTAAAATCAAAGGTGAATGCTTAAAAAATTCAGGCGCCTTCCTAACTTTTTCCTGAAGCTTCTGCTCAATAACGTCCATATCATCAGTAGTAAGCACTAATACGGGAACAGAAAATGAGGCACTCTTAAATTCTAAAGCAAAGGGCGTATTTGAAGCATCCGTCAACATGGTATCAATCTATTTAATCGTTAATGTTTGAATTCTAGCATTGATCATAAAAAAAATCATTTCCAAATGCTACTAAATAAAAAAGGGCCGCATTCTTTCGAATGAGACCCTTTAAGATCATAATAGGTAAATTAAATACCTGCCATGAAAAATTGCAACATTTAACGTTTTGAGTATTGAGGACGCTTTCTAGCTTTATGTAAGCCAATCTTTTTACGCTCAACAATACGCGAATCACGGGTGACAAAACCTGCTTTTCTCAATGCTGGACGTAACTCCTCATCATAAGCCATCAATGCACGTGTTAATCCGTGACGGATAGCACCGGCCTGACCCGATGGGCCACCGCCTTTAACAATAACATTAATGTCAAACTTAGTGACCATATCAACACACTCAAGCGGTTGACGAGAAACCATCTGATCCGTCTTACGACCAAAATAGTCTTCGATCGTTTTCTTATTAATCGTAATTTTTCCAGTACCTGAAGTTGCATAAACACGTGCTACTGCACTTTTACGACGACCGGTTCCGTAATACTGAGCTGCTGCCATAGTCTACTCGCTTATAATTCTAAAACTTTTGGCTGTTGAGCCTGATGATCGTGTTCAGGTCCTGCATAAACTTTCAATTTCTTGAACATTGCGCGACCTAATGGATTGTTTGGTAACATACCTTTAACGGCTGTATTAAGAATACGATCAGGAAAGGTTTTTCTTAATTTACCCAAACTAACTGTTTTCAAGTTGCCAATATAACCGGTGTGATGTTGATATAACTTGTTTTTTTCTTTATTTCCGGTAACGCCGATCTTTTCTGCGTTCACGACAATAATGTAGTCACCGGTATCAACATGCGGTGTATATTCTGGTTTATGTTTTCCGCGAAGACGGAGTGCAATCTCAGAAGCAAGGCGACCCAGCGTCTTCCCATCTGCATCAACTACATACCAATCGCGCTTAACTTCTGCTGCTTTTGCACTAAATGTTTTCATCGTTACTTAGTCTTTCTCTAAAAGGCTCAATAAAAGAGCGAGAATTTTACTAAACATTGCCATACTTTTCAATGTTTATTTATAATTCAGGTATAAAGCGCGTCCAGATAAAATCACCACATTATCTTAACGCACTGACTCGTATACCCACCAAACCCGTAAGTTTACAGTAACGTTTGGTATTTAATCAAGATATAAATTATTAACGATTTAAATTTACAACTTAATATTCAAGGAGTGTAACTTACGATAAAGATGCGTTCTCTCCATACCCACAGCCGCAGACAGTTTTGCAACACTGCCCCCCGTACGCTCAAAATGATACTCTAAATAGGCTTTCTCAAAATGATCCCTTGCATCTTTTAAAGGTAAATTAAAAAACTCAGGGACTGATGTAGGCGCCATCACATCACTGACCACTGAACCTAGCGCCACTTTCACTTCGTCTAACTCTATCTCTTCTCCAACGCCTAAAATCATGAGGCGCTGTACCAAATTCTTTAACTCCCTGACATTGCCACGCCAACTGTAATTACGTAGAAAGTTTTGCGCTGCCATAGAAAACTTGCGAAAAGCTAATTTATCCTGACTCACAAAATAATCGACATAAAATCCTAACAGCCCCGGCACATCCTCACTATGCTCTCTCAGTGGCGGGATGTTAAGCGCAACCTCATTCAGTAAATAATATAAATCCTGTCTAAAGCGACCCGATTTAATTTCGTCTTCCATCGCAATCCGTGTTGAGGCAGTCACTCTAACATCGACACGTACTGTCTCTCCCCCTCCTACGCGCAAAAAAGAACTAGATTCCAAGGCACTCAGTAACCTTAGCTGAGTCTCACTATCCATTCCGCCTATTTCACTTAAAAACAGCGTTCCTTTATTCGCTCTTTCTAACAAACCAGGAAAGACCTTACCTTGAGTCTCTTTTCCAAAAAACTCCACGGCTGAATTTTCAGGCGATATACTGCCAACGGCCACATCAACAAAGGGGCCATTCCGGCAAGCACTATTATTGTGCAGATATCGCGCATAAAGCTCTTTACCGACCCCAGCTTCGCCATAAAACAAAACCCGGGTACCGTGCTGTCCCAAGCGCTTTAACTGATCTTTAACTCTAGCGACCGCCGCACTCTTACCCACCGGCTCCAAATCAACCACTAACTGCTTTCTAAGTCCGGCATTTTCAACCAGAAGACTACCTGCTTCCAGTGCTCTCTCAACAATTAATAATAACTTTGCCAAGGACAAAGGCTTTTCAAGAAAATCGTAGGCTCCTAACCGGGTAGCCTCTACAGCCGCTTCAACCGAACCGTGCCCCGACATCATCACTACCGGACAAAGCAATAAATCTTCAGCCACCCACTCTTTCAAAAGAGTAATACCATCCATGTCAGGCATCCAGATATCCAGCAAAATCAAATCGGGCTGCTGTGTTTTCTTTAACTGTCGAGCTGTGCTGGCATTTTCTGCCATAGCTACCTGATAACCTTCATCTTCTAAAATTTCACACACTAATCGGCGGATATCCGGTTCATCATCGACAACGAGTATACGAGGTGTAATTGCATTCATTATTTTTCTACAACTGTTCAACGTTACATGCAGGGAACTGAATTATAAACCCAGCACCCACCTTACGAGCAGTGTCAATCCAAATTGCACCACCATGTTCTTCAATTATTTTTTTCACAATTGCCAATCCCAAGCCTGTACCCTTAACTTTAGTGGTCACATAAGGCTCAAAAATTCTCTCAATCTGATCCTCTTTAATTCCAGGACCATCATCATAAAGGCCTATTTCGATAAAATCAGTATTATTCTTTTGCACTCTATGCAGACTGATATCAATCAACCCATTATTCCCTATTGCTTCTAAGGCATTTTTTATTAAATTATGTAACACCTGTCTGATACTCACGGGATCGCCATGAATTAACTGCGCACCAATGCCATAGTCTACATTAAATCTTACCCCTGATTTTAACGCATAAAGCGCTAACACTTCCTGAATTAATAAGGCTAAATCAATGACCACAGCCTGTTTTTTTGACGGCTTAGCGTATTCGGAAAAGTCGTCAACCATTTCTTTCATGGCCTCAACCTGTTGCACAATCGTACGGGTTGATTTTTGCAAAATAACCGCATCAGCCAACTCCAATTTATCAGCCAACTTATGTTGTAAGCGTTCAGCGGATAACTGAATAGGTGTCAAAGGATTTTTGATTTCATGCGCCAACCGTCTGGCGACCTCACCCCACGCCGCATTTTTTTGTGCCTGTATCAAATCAGTCACATCATCGAAAACGACAACCGCACCGACTCTGAGACCTTCCTGAGAGAATAATGGGGTTCCCCGACAAAGCAACTCCTGACGACCATTGGGTCCTAAAAAGGCAATCCGCTGCTGCCAAATATCATCAGCCTGCTCTAAAAGACGCTGAATGGATTTCAATGGCTCTGTAAGCTCAGCATAGCTCTGTATCAGCTCTAATAAAGTGCGCCCGATAAACTGGTTCACATGCACATGAAAGATACGATAAGCCGCTTGATTAGCGGTACGGATTTTATATAACGCATCAAAACTGATCACACCCGCCGTTAAATTTGCCAGAATGGTTTCCAGGTAAGCCCGCTGATTTTCTACTTCAACACCCGCTTGCCGGGTTTCATCGCGAGCTTGTGCAATCCGGTGCGTCATATCGTTAAAAGACTCCACCAAAAAACCCAGATCATCCTGGGCAAGAACCGGCAAATCCTGATCATAATAACCTAAGGCAACCGCTTTCGTGCCTTTAACCAATTCTTTAACTGGCGCAGTGATATTACGGATACTAATAAAGGCCACCCAGATAGCGGCTAATAAACTCATCAATAACACCAGCGATAGCGCCAATGAGAAACTTAATTTCAATGAATTTCTTAAATAGTTCATCTCCTGATATCGCACAAACGCAAACTCTACTGAATCAGCCAAATCCGCAATCCTGACGGGTACAGGATATAACGCCTGTAAATACTTTGTCTCCGCCGTCTTAACGGTTACGATAACACGCACCATCAACTCTTCCTCATGAATCGGCGTTAAAGCGACATATTCTCCATTCTGGCGCAGTTGTAACCAAATATGCTCATCCGGTAAACTCGGTAAAATATCCCCCGGATTAATACTACTTGAGGCGATAATACGCCCTTGATGAGAAAAGAGTGTCATTTCAGAAGCCCCCGACAGCTCACGTAAATTCTCTATGTCTGCCGGCATCATACTTTCTGAAGACTCTTCCAGCTTTCCGGTTAACTGCTGAGTTTGCTTTAAATGCCAGCGGGTGCGCTGATCCAGCGAAGCCTGGCTTAACTCTAAGGCATCTTCTAAAGCCCGATCTATTTCTACGTTAAACCAACTATCAATCCCCTGGTGCAAAAACTGCATCGAAAAATAAAACACAATGACTGCCGGTGCTAAGGCCAAAACCACGAACAGCGACACCATTCGAGTGGTTAACCGCGACCCCGCTTCACGCCTTTTTGTATGCTGAATCAAAGAAAATATGTTTGCCCCTACCAAAACCAGCAACACCACAGAACCCAGCGCATTAAACAACAACAACCACGAATACATGGCACTCAGTTGCGAGGATTCCTGCATGGCCGAACTCATCAACTGCAACGACAGCAGAATCAAGCCAAACAGGATTAAAACATAGAAGTTTACCGGGGGCGTTATTTTTTCAGAGTCCATAAAGTCCAGTGACTGGATAAATACCATTGCGAATCAATGTATGCTATTGGACGTAATGGCAAAGGTAAAGCATCACGATCAAAATCTACCTTAACAATACAGATATATTGCTTTTGGGGATTAATATCTCCTGTTTTTAGCTCTGGAAAATCAGTCACCGTAGACATTGACTCCAGAGCGGCAGACAATGTTGAAAAACTGGTGAACTCGCCATTTGTCTCATTTCTAACCCTATACATATTTAATAGGGCATGATACTGAAGGCGATAACGTATTACGTCTTCGTGTAAGGTAATATTCCAAAACAAATCCCGATACTGCTGTATTTTAAAGCGTAAATTCCAGAATAAGGGGACGCCATTTTGCAACGCTCTCTTTGCCTTATCACTCAGGTGATAAATAATTCCAGCAGACAGCACATAACTATCCCCTTGACGAACACTTTCTAAGTGACTAACCTCAGCAGAAAACGTTACCCCATAGCTTGTATTCGGTGCTGAACACAAAAAGAAGAGTACCGCGCATACCAAACAACAAAAAGCGTTATTGCTTTTTAATAAGCGCATAATAAAAACCATCCATTGCTGCTTCACCCGGCAGAATCTGCCTGCCATGACTCACAGCAAAACCCCAAGTCGCATCAATGGGTAGCTCAACCGCATCAGGATGTTCTTCTAAAAACACATCAATTTGTTGTTCATTTTCCTGCTTAAGGATAGAACAGGTTGCATAAAGCATCACCCCGCCTGAAGCCAACAAAGGCCAAACAGCCTTCAATATACGTTGCTGTAAATCACGCAACACACTGATATCTTCGGCCTTACGCAACAACTTAATATCTGGATGCCGACGAATCACGCCCAATGCAGAACAAGGCACGTCCAATAAGATACGTTCAAAAGCCTCTCCATCCCACCAAGCCTCAGGATTTGCAGCATCACCCACTATCAGACTCACTGAAAGATTTAAGCGCTGAATATTCTCACTCACCCTCTGCATTCGGGATTCTTCGATATCTACGGCCACCAAGTGCTTGACCTGCGGTTGAGATTCAAGAATATGCGCAGCTTTACCACCCGGCGCGGCACACACATCCAAAACACGTTGCCCTGCTTGCACGTTTAACAAATCGGCAGCCAATTGAGCCGCCACATCCTGAACCGAGACCAGCCCTTGTGCAAAGCCCGGCAATAAATCAACACCAACGGACTGCTTAAGAATAATAGCAGAAGGACAAAAATCAACCGCTGTCGCTTCTATACCTTTCTCGGCTAACTGCTGTAGATAATCGGCTTGACTGATTTGTGACAGATTAACCCGTAACGACATAGGCGGTTGTTGATTGTTCTCAACAAAAACAGTCTGCGCTTGTTCTGGCCAATCTAACTCAATCTGCTTAACCAGCCACTTAGGATGACTGATGGCTGACCACTGCATCGCATCGGCTTTTTGTTCCAGGCTGACTTGATCCCGCAAATAACTGCGTAACAACGCATTGATAAGCGCCTTTGCCCACGGCTTTTTCCGGGTCGCCAAAACCGTCTCTGAAACAGCCGCATAAGACTTAACCCGCATATAATTAAGTTGATATAAACCCACTAAAGCCAATGATTTAACTTCAACGTCCTTCAGAGGCTTCGTTAACAACTCACTTAAAATAAAATCCAGACGATAAAAATACCGACAAACGCCGTAACATAAAGCCTGAATAAATGCTCTATCTTTATCCAGCTCGACTGAAGGTAACGCAGCATCCAAAGCCGCCGTTAAAGACTGCCCATCCTGCAAGACACGTGTTAACACCCGTGCGGCGACTTGCCTGGTATTCACTGACTATTCAACCTAATTTGACCCCATTAACCTCATGAGCATTAATAAATGCCTGAGTAGACAACCGTTTTCCGCCGGGTAATTGCACTTCATGCAGTCTTAAAAAGCCGTTTCCTGTCGCGACGTCCATATTCTTGTTGGTAAGGCTAACGACTCCAGGTTCTAAGCTTGTTTCCGTCAATATCGCTTCTGCCTGCCAAATCCGTAATACATTACCTTGATAATCCGTTTGGGCTACTGGCCAAGCGTTTAAGCCTCTGACTCTAAGCGCCAACGTTTTCGCATCTTCAGTCCAATCGATGACAGCTTCGGTTTTAGTTAACTTCTCAGCATAAGTGACTAGGCTTTCATCTTGGCGCTCTGCCAAAATCGTTCCGTTTTCCAGATCAGGAAGCACTTTAAGCAAACCAATCGCACCCAATACGGCTAGTTTATCGTGTAAGTCACTGGCTGTATCCTGAGTCTGAATAACATACTCCTCCTTATGAAGCATATCGCCAGCATCCAGTTTACGCACTATCCGCATAATCGTCACGCCCGTCACCTCATCGCCTGCCATTAAAGAACGCTGAATAGGTGCCGCTCCCCGCCAACGGGGTAACAACGAAGCATGCACATTCACACAACCGAGTCTGGGCGATTCCAAAACCGCTTCGGTTAAAATCATGCCGTAAGCCACAACCACCATTAAGTCGGCATTAAATGATTTTAAGACCTGTAAATCTTCCTCATTTTTTAAACTCAACGGCTGAATAACTGGAAGTCCATGCTTCAAAGCAAGTTCTTTAACAGGGCTAATCTGTTCGCGCCGCCCTCTACCCGCAGGGCGATCAGGCTGCGTATACACAGCACACACAGTATGATTAGAGTCCAATAAGGCTTGCAAACTGGGTACTGAAAAGTCCGGTGTTCCGGCAAATAGTATCTTCATGATCAATTCTTACCCATTTTATGAATTTTCTCTAGCTTCTTTTTGATGCGCTGTCTCTTTAGAGAAGAAATATGATCAACAAATAACTTTCCATCTAAATGATCCATTTCATGCTGCACGCAGGTTGCCAATAAATCACTGGCCTCAAACTCAAAAGGCTGTCCCGCTTTATTAAGCGCTCTTACCTTAACATGTTCTGCACGGGTTACCTTTTCAAAAAAGCCGGGCACAGAAAGACAGCCTTCTTCAGCTTCTTTAACGCCATCTTTCTCAATAATTTCAGGGTTAATTAAAAACAACGGCTCATTCTTCTCTTCACTGACATCCATAACTATCACTCTTAGGTGCACATCAACCTGCGTTGCAGCTAAACCTACCCCTTGCGAATGATACATGGTCTCCAGCATATCATCAGCTAACTTTTTGATTTTATCATCGACCGACTTGACCACTGCAGCTTTCTTGCGCAGTCGATCATCCGGAAACTCGAGAATAGTTAAAATACTCAACAAACTCTCCACTAAAAATAATTGAAGGTAGAATTCTATAGTAGCACAGCAATACATGCAAACGCCTAGCCTGACAAGGCATTAACTCATTATTTTGGTGTTAGGTTTAATTTGGTTTATTTGCTGGTTGGGTTGGGAGGAATTGCTTATGACATAAAAAAGGTTAGCCAACTATAATCTGGCAAGTGATATTTCTAAATCGTGTTTGCTATATGTCTGCGCATTAGTGTAGTCATATTGAATCCCCTCCTATCTTTGATAGGTTTGTTTTATTAAAGTGCACATTACGCTATCAAATATTTATTATTTCTTCTGCCCCATTGTTCTGATGTTAAACCCATCTATGTAAATATTAGCAATGGCATAATTGTATTTTTGAGAATATTTTTTATCTTGTAGCACGCCAATATCTTTTAAGCATTTCAAAAAAGCATCAAAAGTATTAAATTGCTGCTGCAATTCCCTCGACTTTTGCCAAAAGGCTTTCAACTGCTCATCACTAAATAAAGACCCTAACTCAACAATGTTATTAAAAAACTCAGATAACTCGGGATATTCATTTTTAATAGCATCACAACGCTCTACAGAAGCCGCTTCTAAACCTTTGGTAAGTGAATTCCAACGTAGTAAATGGTCATTAGGTGCTAATTTCCCTTGAGGTTGTTGTAACTCAACTTCTTTAGCCCTACTTAATAAAATGGTTAATGACCGTGGATAAGTATTTCCACTTGAATCCGTTAAGCGAGAATAAACCCATGTTGAAACATAAGCATTTTGAATCTTTTGACGACGCAAGCCCCATAAAGGGGATAAGAGTTGGCGCAAGGATTCTTCACTGCTTTCATCTAACGGTGTGTCCTCTAAAGGTGCCATGCGATTGGCAAGATTCCTGAACTTCTCTGACCCTCCAATCGCTAAACGATACGCTAATCGGAAAAAATCTTCAGTTCCCCATTGTAAAAGTAACGTTCTAGCATCGCCAAAATGACTTTTGTTCGTAAAAACTAAATTACTCCAAATATCTTCTCGCAAAAAAACTTTAAAACGGATTTGATATAAGTTGTTATTATTGGTGTCATAAATTAAACGCATCAAACCACCGAGTGCTTCTTTTTGCCAAGAGGTATTTTCTTTAATATCTTGGTCTAAATCATCATAAAGTAGCCATATTTTTTGATTTCTCGTTTTTAAGTTGCTATTTAAGTGTGTGATAGCATCTCGACACAAACCGTTGAGTTTTGTATCAGTGACAAACTCTAATAATTTAGCAGTATGCCTAGATTCCCATACGGAATGTTCAATCGTATTAAAATTGTATTGTAAACGAGAGTGTAAGCCCGTTAATTTCGCTTTTTTAATAATATCGCTGAACTCAGGATAAGATTGATAAAGTCGAATAACCGCATAAGCTCGCCATAACGATAACCAATCCGTACCATCGGCGGTTATTTTCTTTTGAATATCCGAAAAAACATCTGCATTAGGTTTAAAACCATTACTAACACCATGCCCTGACATAATCGTTACATTATCCAAGCGACCACGCGATCGTTTTTCAGCATTTTCTCTGTGTTGAGTAAATAAGGTGTATAAAGTTGATTTTCCAGTGCCTTTTCTTCCCCGAATTACCCACACTTGATCTTCTAAACAACGATCAAAATCGGCTGTTTTCTGAAAAATTGCGTCAAAATCGGTATCTAAAATACTGGCAGCGTCACGTTCTGGAAAATTTAAAGATTTAATAAGTTCTAAGCGGTCAGATTCTGCTAACACCTCTTTTGTTTTTTCGATACCACTAACTTCAAGTAAAGCATTGAGCAAGGGTCTGTACCACATTAGAGCATTTTCAACTGGAAACTGATAACTGGCTGCAATATCAGGAAGATAAGGAATTTTAATAACATCTTCTTTTATTTCCTCTCCTTCTGATTTTATTACCTCAAGATTTAAATTGGATTCAATTTTTTCTACTAAAGAACGCCCAATAGCCCCTTCTGGAATAGACGATAGCACCAATCTAGCTTGAACACCGCTTAGTTTTTTTAATAAATCTCTAATAAAACAGATGCCTTCTGCATTTTGTTGACTGGGATATAAAACAAAAAAAGCTTCCTCAGCGAGTTGTAATAAAGACAATCCACCCCATTCATTAAGCCCTGTTCGTGCATCAATGAGCATAATATCAGGTTGATATTGATTCCAAAGTTCCTCTTCAAATTGATACCAAGGATCGTTTATTTCGGAAAATAAATGCGTAGTGGACAAAATAGATAATCGTTGAATATAACGCTGCCCTATTTTGCCAGCGGGGACTATAAATAAATCACGACGTGATTGGTTATCTTTAACGCTATAAATAATATTTGTTAATTCAATTTTCGGCTTATGTTGCTCATCAAAAAAACAGGTTTGACGCTCCCATAAATAATCAATCAACCCCTCATCAACTGGTTTATCACTTGGTGGTAATAAAGATTGTAATCCTGGCGCTTCTACATCCATATCCACTAAAACAACGCGCTTGCCTTGTCTTGCTAGTTGAAAAGCGGTTTGAATTAAAGCAGTAGTTCGTCCAACACCGCCTTTATAAGAATAAAACACCACGCGCTTAATAGGATGCTTAGGCTTTTTAGCAAATGAAGTTTTACCCGCAGATAACATTGCCACCGCATCTTGCCATGATAAAGGAAAGGTATCGCTTTTTGTTTGAACTGTAATTCCTTGGTTGGTAGCTTCTTCAGGAGAATAAAGCTCAATAATGCCGGGAGTTAAACCCACACCAGTAATTAAGGATTCAACTTGTTCCAAACGTTCTTTTCGAGTCTTTTCTTCAAATTGTGTGGATATAATGGTTAATAAAACAAACCCGCCCTCACCAATATCCAATTCAAATTGTTTGGGAAATTTCTGATTTAACGCTTTGCGTAATTGTATAGCGGCTTTCATTAGATTGTTTTCCCATTTTTTTCTAGCCAACCACATACATAATCAAAACTTTTTTGCCAATCTTCTTGTGATTGAGTAGTGTGTGGAATATAGCGCAAGCTAATGTAATCAACCTCAGTTGAACATAACGGATAAAGGATGGCTTGCAGATGTATTAATAACTGATGGTCTGATTTTGCTTTTTTATAAAAATCAGGCATACGTTTGAGAGCTGTCAATAACCCGTGACTTGGATTAACAACGGGTTGGTTATACAGTGAGTCTTTAGGACGGTTGCTGTTTTCTGAAAAATTGTTAATTTTATGATAATCAAGCAACAAAGATTTTAAGCGACACTCAACCGCTATCCCACCCAAATGAAAAATAGCAATCGTATGCTTTTGATTTTTGGGTAATGCAGTTATATCACTTTTTCTTGCTAAATAAGCACCCGCAAAGTCTTCCATGGATATAATATGTTTATAGAATTATAAAAATCAATCAGAGCTAGTCTTATGAGTTAATTTATTAAGAACTACAAAAATTAATAGAGGCATTAAGTAATCGCCCCCTACCAGCAAATCAGAAAGAACCGTTACAAATGTGACACTATGTTAAGTTATGTAATGTAGCACAATGGCACATTTGAGTCGATCAATCTAGGAAATCCTCATATTTTCAGATCTTAACCTACCCTCAGCAATAAATCCTAAAACTTAGCTTTCCCCAAACCCTCTTACTTCGCATAGTCCAATGACCGCACCCACCTGCCTATTACTTGATTTACTAAAACGTCCCAAGCACCTCAAATAATCCCAGTTTAAACAAAAAAGGGTTATCCACATAATTTATGGATAACCCTAACGACTACTATACCGCTTGACCAAATACCCAATCGAAGCAGCACAAACCCATCAATAGCGGTTTACACCACTAACTTTGTTACTATTTGACTAAAGGGTTGCTGACCGTCTTTTGTAACGGCAGCGACTCTAACTTCATAGGTAGACCCACTAATTAAACCCGTTATGACAAAAGTGCTTTGAATGCTGACATAGACCACCCACACGGTTGTTCCCAACAAACGAATCTCCCATCGAAAAGAACCGTTGTGGGTTATCAGCTGAGACTTTGTAAAGATACTACCCGAAAAATCACCATCATTGACGGTCAGTTCTTCTTTGGTAGGTGTGCTGGGTTGGTGGGATTCATTAAAGCCACTACTCAGGATAGCCGTTTCATCGCCATTGGCAATTCGATCGACATATTTTGCAAGCAGAATGAATTTTGCATCAACGACTTTCTCACAATCATTTCTGATTGAAATAGCCGTATGCGCACCGTCTTTAGCCGCTAATATAGCCGCGTCAAAAGCGTCTAAGGCGGCTGTAGCTTCTGCTAAAGACACATCGGGAGCGCCAAACAGAATATTGTTGGTCATTTTAACAACGACATTCCGACAAAACGAGGCTTTATCAACAATTGGAAGCCTGGTAAAGGAAGTTAAAACCTTTAACTTTTTCATAAGATTCTCCTTATGAAATACATGCATTATTGACGCCAGTTAAACACTGCGCCAAAGATTAGGTTGATAATATTATCTTAGCCAATTCGAAACTAATCTTTGATTTATCCATAGAGGTCTCACCTAATTTACTTTTCTATGGGTCACTATAGGCTTATATTCTGATAAAAAGTAGGTAAATTTAAATTATATTTATTGATGTCATCTCAGGCGATATTTCAACCCTAGTTAGCTGAGTTATGAGCGTCTAGCAGGTTATCCACAAACTCCTTACTATCAAAGCAAACGTAACGTAAGCAGTTCGAAACTTAACGATCACTATTAATTACGTAACGTAAGCAATATAAAAAAGGTTTTGCACGGTCGCTTTTGCCCAAAAAGCTATTCAACCTAAGCACCTCTTTAGAGCTAACACCGGAAAAATGCCGAAAAACAGGTAACATAGCTTTATAATTGCAACTGTTGAAGCTCGATAGCCCGTCGTCACCCCAAGAATGCAAACTCTTTCAATACAAATTGGAATCACCCGTGTCCGATTACTTACCGTACAATACAGCCCCTAAGGTATAAAATGCACACCCAATCCATTCAGCGTTTTTTTCGTATTCTTTGCCTGCTTATATTAGCTTGTTCGTTAACGGGTTGTATTTATTGGATAAGAGCGTATCAAACCTATTTACAGATGTCTGAATTTGATCGTTATTTCAGTACAACGTCGAATGATGAATTTACTTTACACTTTAAAGAACCTATTTTGTTTAGCAAAGATTTCGTGTCTTTATCCGAATTACACGCGAGTGAAGACTTCCCAACCCCTGAAGGCGGGAGACGCTGGCGTTACTGGTTTAGAAAGATCGATGCTGATAATAAATTGATCCATCCCGAGATAAACTTTTATTCAGACTTAACCTTTAACAAGGAAAATAAAATCATTTCCTGGGCATTTTCTTCATTATTCTTACAAATTGCCCCACCCAAGTTTTTAGAAGCCTCTTTACGCTCAATTGGTGGTGCAGAAATTGATACTGAAAGTAGACAGTTACATGCTAACGATAAATTATTGGAAAAGATTAAAGATGATCTACCTAAAAAAGAAACTGTTTTGGCTAAATTAGGAGCACCCTTAGAGATTGTTGATGAAGAAGAGCTAGAGGTTTATAAGTACCACTTTCTACTAGAAACACACCATATAGAAAAAGGTTACGAGGATAGGGCACTCAGTGAAGTTGAAATCAGTTTTGATAAAAAAACGCAGACGCTTGCTAAAATGAGCGGTCGTTTTGCGGGTCTTAAGGTGTCCATTAACTATCGAAAATTTCTTGATGAAGCTAACGCCTCCAGATAATAACAGTAAAGTAATAACAGGATCAGTGTAAACATATATTTAACGTTACTTCGACCTCAGTTATTCGATAACTGGCTACAGGATCGTGCCATTGATAATATGAAAACCGGTGCAACCAGAACTTATAAAAAATGGCAGGGTAAAGGTCTGGGTAAAGCGTTACTACTCGATGCCGTTCAAAGATCTATCCGTGCTTCTCGGGAAGTATCCGCTCGCCTCTTGATTGTTCATTCCATATCGGCAGAGGCAGAAGACTTTTATTTACATCATGGCTTTATCCGCCTACCTGTTGAAACAACTACTTTTGCTATCGACCTTATCAAGTTTGCCGACCTTAACTGAATTAGAACCATGAGATGTGCTGAGCGCGAGCAAAGCCAACCTAAATAAGATTTCATCGAACATCAAAGATCTCTCGGTCGAAATAACGGGTAATTGGAGACGGATAAAGTTATATTTAAGTTTACTACGACCCCAGTTATTACTGTCGTGTGTTTTGCTCATGAGCTGATTATAAGCCTTAGGCAGTAATAATCGCTGCATTATTGTTAAACAGTTGCAGCTTTTATTGAGCGCAGAATATCCTCGTTAACATTAACCGGTATAAGCTTTATTTGCGGATTGCGAGTTGCAAATACTCGAAATATCTCATCTCCAAAACCCTGACCTATTAAACTGACACCTTGAAAATCAAGTATGACAGTCTTAAATTTCTCAACGCGGTTGAGTATCCGTTTCGCTTGAGAGCGAGATATGAGCTGTTCTCCTTCATAAAGCGCCAACTTCACAGGCACGACTGTTTTATTAAAGGCTAAATCCTCTTCAGCATCAGTGAACTCGTCAAACACCTCTTTTATTGATCGTGTGCTAGACAACAGTATCTCCATACTCACTTTAGTGCCTCTATGATCATTGTCCACATGAAGAAAAAAATCGAATTGACCCTTATCATCATGAGAAAACACTAGATCTCCAGAAAAAATAGAGAACTTGTCGAAAACTCTTGATGTAAAAAATATTCCCTGCCCTGAGTGATTTTCAGGATCGGTGGTTAACTTACCTTTACTCAACTCCAATATGGATTCTCGCGGGTCATTTAACTTCATGATGCGAGCAATATGCCGAAATATACCTTCCCCATCATCCTTAATTTCAACGCGTATAGAATCTAAATTTCGTTCCACGCTGATGTCAACCAATTTCCCGCAAGAGTGATCTATTGCATTGTTAAGAATTTCAGTAAAGCCATAATGGCAGATGTTATCCAACTCTCGAGGTAATTCACTAAAGACAAAACCAAATTCACGCAGATAAACATCACTTTCTCTCAACCCCTTAAGTTTCATCTGTTTGCTATGACTGCGAATTGGGCCGAGCGAATAGATACGCCCACTTGTTTTTCCTGACGCGTTTAAAAATCCTGATTTAACTAATTCTGACAGATGTCTATGTACGGCTTGTCGCGTTAAGTCGAATGTATCCATCGCATGAACCATGTAATCAGAATCGCCCGCTTTTATTGCATTTAATAGAAATCGGCGGATCAGAATGGCTCTTTTTGTTTTAGCTAGTGGAAGTGTGGACATTTGTAATGATTTTAGAGTCTAATTGTAATGTTTAAAGGATATAATTGTAATTTTTTTTGACAAAGAGGGCTATTAATTTTTGATTGAAATTGTTGCAGTGTGGCTTTAAAAGGGTAATGCGTTAAGCCGTAATCAATCAATATTTAATCAAGCTCTAAGAAATAACAGGGTCAGAGTAAAGTTATATTTAAGTTTACTCTGACCCAGTTACCCGTAACGATCACAATTATTTACGTAACGTAAGTAATTAGAAACGTAACGACCACAATTGATTACGTAACGTAAGCAGTTAAAAACGTAACGATCACTATTATTTACGTAACGTAAGTAGTTGGAAACGTAACGATCACAATTGATTACGTAACGTAAGCAGTTAGAAACGTAACGATCACTATTATTTACGTAACGTAAGTAATTAGAAACGTAACGATCACAATTATTTACGTAACGGAAGCAGTTAGAAACGTAACGATCACAATTGATTACGTAACGTAAGCAATAAGAAAAAGGCATAAAATAGTATGTTGCTGGTAAAATGACGCATCATTCAATAAACACGATTAAGTATAACAATGACCACACAACCCACTAAAGACCTCGAAACATTCCCCAACCCACAACCCGAACGAGATTACACGATACGTATCGATATCCCAGAGTTTACCTGTTTGTGCCCCAAAACCGGACAACCCGACTTTGCAACCATTCAAATCGAATACGTGCCGAACGAACTGTGTGTGGAATTAAAAGGCCTCAAATTATATATGTGGTCATTCCGTGATCAAGGTGCGTTTCATGAAGCAGTGACCAATGAAATGCTTAATGATATTGTTAAAGCCATACAACCTAATTTTATGCGAATCCGCGCAGAATTTAATGTCCGTGGCGGTATCTATACGACGGTTGTCGTAGAACATAGAAATAGTGCTTGGCAAGCACCTGAATTAGTGACTTTACCTTAAGCTTTTTGTAAAGACCTAGCCCCATGACAATTAAAGACGCATTAACAACACTACCCCAATACCTTTTACCTCATCATGCCTTATCGACGTTGATGAGTAAACTGACTCATTGCGAAAATAAGACCTGGAAGAACCTGTTTATCAAACAGATTATTGCTCATTATGGGGTCAACATGTCTGAAGCGCTTGAGCAAGATATCAATGCCTTTACCAGCTTTAATCACTTTTTTACCCGTGAACTCAGAGCAGGAGTCCGGCCTTTAACAACCGAACCCCAAGCTATCGCCAGTCCTGCGGATGGAGCAGTAAGCCAAGCCGGTGCTATTACTGAAGGTTCTATTTTTCAGGCCAAAGGTAAAAGCTTTACGGTAACAGATTTATTGGGGGGTAGTGCAGAGCGGGCAGCCCCGTTTAATCATGGCGTGTTTACGACTATTTATCTTTCCCCGAAAGATTATCATCGCTTACACATGCCGTTGACAGGCACATTGAGAGAAATGGTGCATGTCCCAGGCCGCTTATTCAGTGTTAATAGCGCTACCACCCGCTCTGTCCCGGGTTTATTTGCCAGAAATGAACGTGTTGTGGCTATTTTTGATACTGAGATAGGGCCAATGGCTTTAGTGTTGGTCGGTGCTATCTTTGTATCCAGCATTGAAACGGTATGGCATGGTGTCGTTACCCCACCCACCATTAGCTCAGTGAGAAGCTGGCAGTATCAAGAGAATGCACCCACGTTAAAGATAGGTGAAGAAATGGGCCGCTTTAATATGGGCTCGACCATTATTGTTTTATTGGGACAAGATAAAGCAAAATGGAATGATGATTTTAACGCAGATAAAGTCATTAAGATGGGTGAATCCATTGGGTCTAAACTCGTTTAACTAAAAGAACAGGTAGCCTCGATGAATCGTAGAGGAATCGAAGAAATAACATCCACGTAAATCCTCGATTCCGTTTTTCTGCATCGAGGCTACGCAACTGCGGGTACATTAGGGACAGGTCGCGACCTGTCCCTACGTTGTCTAAATCACAATCCGTTAATGATTGCCGCTTTCTAAACTGTGGATCAGTTTTCCTGCTTGCAGGGTATGCGTTACTCTGCCTTTAAACGTCTGACCCCAAAAGGGTGTATTAACACCTCGGCTTTTCCAGTTTTCCGCATTAACTTGCCATTCTAACTCAGGATCAAATACGCAAACATCGGCGTTAAAACCAACCGTTAAAGCACCACTATCAATGCGTAATACCCTGGCTGGATTAGCCGTTAATGAAGCAATCCCCTGTTCCATCGTGATAACGCCTTCAGCAACCAATTTAAGCATTAACGGTAGCAATGTTTCTAGGGACGACATACCTGGCTCAGTTTCTGGGAAGGCACCCAATTTAGCATCAATATCATGCGGCTGATGATCAGAACAAATGCTATTAATCGTGCCACTGGCTAAGCCTTGGCGCATATACTGTTTATCTTCTTCGGTGCGTAAAGGAGGCAATACGTGATAATTACTGTCAAACGGAATCATGTTATTTTCTGTCAAATGCAATTGATGAATCGCCACATCCGCACTGACTTGTAAGCCATACTTCTTGGCTTGATAAATTTTAATCACCGAACGCCGACAACTTAATTGCCCAAAATGTACTCGACAACCCGTTAATTCAACTAATTCTAAACATTGAGCTAAAGCAATAGTTTCTGCTGCTTCTGGAATACTAGGCAGACCATAACGTGTTGCAAAAGCGCCTTCGTGTGCACAACCATTGTTCCCCAACCAGTAATCATTCGGTCGAAACATAAATAATAAGTCATGACTCACGGCATATTCCATGGCCCGTCTTAATATCAACAAATTTCTAACAGGATGGTTTGCATTACCAACCGCAATACACCCCGCTTGTTTAAGCGTTAACATCGAACTGAGTTCAGTGCCTTCCAGTTGACGAGTCAATGCAGCAATCGGATATATTTGTGGATAATCCGCTTTTTTAGCCAACTCTTTAATCAATTCCGCTACAGCGGGTGTATCGATAACCGGACTAGTATCCGGCTGTAAACATAACGTTGTTATACCTGCACTAGCAGCAGCTTCTGTTTCGCTCTTAAAAGTCGCTTTACGGCTTTGTCCGGGCTCACGTAAGCGAGTACTCAAATCTATAAAACCGGGACAAACAATCTTATTTTGTGCATCAATCATCGTATCAGGCGTAAAACCAGCCGGTTCACTGGTTACTGAAACGATCTTACCCCCAGATATATAAATGGGACCAACACTATTAAGCTTATTGACTGGGTCAATGCGGTGACCGTTTTTTATCAGTATTTGAGTCATTACATTACTCCCTGCTTCTGCATTGCCATTGCCATAATCGCCATACGAATAGCAATCCCATTACTGACTTGCTTAAGTATCACTGATTGCGGGCCATCGGCCACCTTTGATTCAATTTCTACACCTCGGTTAATAGGCCCTGGATGCATGACAATCGCATCAGGCTTAGCGATTTTTAATTTTTCTTCAGTCAGACCAAAACATTTAAAGTATTCGCTTTCGCTAGGTAACAATGCCGAGGTCATCCGTTCTTTCTGTAAACGAAGCATGATCACTACATCAACATCTTTAAGCCCCGCATTTAAATCATGAGATACACTCACACCCAAGCTTTCAACATGGGCCGGCAATAGTGTTTTAGGCGCTATTACCCTTACCTCAGGCACACCCAATGTATTTAAGGCTTGAATCTGTGATCTCGCGACTCTGGAGTGTAAAATATCGCCAATGATCGCTACCCGTAAATTAGAGAACTCTTTCTTTATTTGCCGAATGGTAAACATATCCAGCATTGCTTGAGTCGGATGGGCGTGTTGGCCATCGCCCGCATTAATAACACTAATATGCGGTGCTGTTTGCTGGGCAATAAAATGCGCTGCCCCACTAATAGCGTGCCGCACCACAAACATATCCACAAACATGGCTTCAAGATTGCGTATCGTATCCAGGAGACTCTCACCCTTTGAGGTGGATGACGTTGCAATACTCATGCTCAATACATCAGCAGACAACCGTTTAGCCGCTAACTCAAAAGTCGTTCGAGTTCGGGTGCTATTTTCGAAAAAAAGATTAACAATCGTTTTACCCCGCAATAAAGGGACTTTCTTGATTTGTTGATCGGTCATTCCAACAAAAGACTCCGCTACATCAAGAATTTCTGTCAGTAATTCTTTTGGCAAACCTTCAATGCTCAAAAAGTGCTTTAGTTTGCCTTCTGAATTTAATTGGAGATTGTCTTTCATGATTATGCAGCCACAGTTAATGTTTGTATCTCAATTGCTAAAGGGGTCGGGCCTGTTAACTTTATCCGCTGGCCTTTATTTAAGGTGATACTTGCCCCAACACAATCGGGACTTAAGGGAATTTCTCGCCCATCCCGCTCTATCAACACCCCTAAAATTACCTGATTAGGACGACCATAATCAAAAATCTCGTTTAAAGCAGCACGAACAGTTCTTCCTGTATAAAACACATCGTCTATTAGGATAATATCGCGCCCATCAACTTGAGCCGGTAATTGGCTAGGTCTTACATTAGGATTAACCCCAATTTGTGAAAAGTCATCACGATAGAAAGTAATATCCAGTAAACCTAAGGGGTCTGTAATTTGTAAGCGCTGATGGATTTGTTCTGCCACCCAAACACCACCGGTGCGAACCCCTATCATCAGTGGATTAACCAGATGCCTTTCTATGATGGTCTTTTTTAATTCGGCTTCTAATTGATTCAGTAAATCAGCTATAACTAGCATTTATTAATCCTTCTTATGTTCATTCAACCAGGATTGCAAAATAAGTTGAGCGGCTAACTGATCTTGCACTTCCCAGAGTTTAGTGGCGTTAACGCTCACCTCGTCAAACAGCATTTGTTTCGCTTCAAACGTTGTCAATGCTTCATCCTGTTGATAAACGGGAAGTTGATAACGACCGTTTAATTGGTGGCAAAATTTTATCATACGCGGCGTTACAGGATTATCAGAACCATCAGCTTGTCTGGAAATACCCACGACTAAGCCACAAGGCCGCCACTCCTGTATTAATTGACTGATGATTTGCCAATCAGGACTCTGATTAATCGACCGAATCGTTTGCAAAGAACTGGCTGAGCCGGTAATCGTTTGACCCACCGCAACGCCTATTTTTTTATAACCAAAATCAAAACCTAAATAGGTATCTGCACTGGTTTTTGTCAATAATGGATCTAGCATTATTTAAATTAACTTTTTAGAACGACAAACTTGCATTAGCAATGTCCTGCTTGTGTTGTTAACTGATTAATATTAACACCTATTTGTTGTGCAGCACCTTGCCAACGTTTATCAATAGGCGTATCAAATAAAACGTTTTTACTGAAAGGCGTATTGAGCCAGGTATTGGCTAATATTTCTTGTTCCAACTGACCCTCACCCCAACCCGCATAACCCAAAGCAATAAAATATTGCTTTGGTCCTTTGTCAACAGCAATCGCCTCAATAATATCTCTGGAGGTCGTTAATGACACTGAATCAGAAACAGGCATAGTGACGTCCCATTTTCCTTCAGTTGTATGCAAAACAAAACCATGTTCCTGCTGTACAGGTCCACCCGCAAAAACAGTCATTTCTGATGCACTTGAAGATGTCACTGGTATCTTCATTTGCATAAAGATCTCTCCTAACTTCATTTGGGTAGGCCGATTAATTACAATACCCAAGGCACCTTCTTTATTATGTTGACACAAATAGGTGACCGTATGAAAAAAATTTGGATCAACCAACGTTGGCATTGCTATGATAAATTGATTATTTAAGTAAGTTGCTTGATTCATGGTTTTTAAAAAAGTTAGGGGGATTTAAGCGACTATTCATTGTGTAACCAGGCCCGATTCGTCTGAAAACTTCCAAACACGGGTTATGACCAAAACATCAACCTCTTTACGTAAATCTAACGGTAATGGCGGAAAGGGTGCGCTCATGCGAACAATTTTTTTTGCAGCTTCATCCAGTTCAGGGTTGCCTGAAGATTTATTAATACGAATACTATAAACACTCCCATCGGCATTAATACCCACATCCATCGTTAATGTTCCTGAAAAGTTTTTCTTGGAGGCCGCCTCAGGATAATTAAGATTTCCAGTTCGTTCCACTTTATTTTCCCAATCCTTCATATATTGGGCCGCTACATATTTATGGGTACTCACTGAATCAATGAATTTAATTTTAGTTTGCTGAGCACTAGACTGAGTCTGTCTAATTTCAGCGCCTAATTGCATAATTTGCTGCTGTAATGATTCTGCCGTTAATTTTGGCGTTGTTTGTAACCGATTATATCCCTCCGCTTTACTCGCTACATTATCAGGTTTTTTGGCATTAGGCTGAGTAATAAATTCCTTTTCTGCTTCGGGTGTACGGCTATCCTGCGTTTTATAATTCTTTGGTTTAGCTTCTTTGGATGTATTTAATAATTTTTTAGAGTGGTCAGCCTGAATCTTTTCAACACCGGATATTGCAGGCTCTGGCTCCGGCTGTTTAACTTCTTGACCGGCGCCCGCATGATTTTCTTGAGCTAAAAAATCAGCTTTTTCAGATAGGTCGGCTTCTGGTGTATTAACCAGGGTTATATCAATCGGCTTATTGATCGGGTCAGGAAGAACAGGTGACAATCTAATACTTAGCAACAAAACGATATGTACAATCAGTGCTATCAACAAAGCGACCAATAACGAATTATTTTTCTGAAGCAACGTGGTAGATGGAACAAACATCGCCTGCCTATTCATTTTAGTGAAGTTTCTTTTCAATATGATCCATTAACTGACCCGCTATATTTAAACCAAATTGCTTATCCAGTTCCTGCACACAAGTAGGACTGGTGACATTAATTTCAGTCAATTTATCACCAATGACATCTAAGCCAACAAATACCAAACCTTTTTCTCGAAGTGTTGGACCAACCTGCCGTGTAATCCACCAATCTTGTTCAGTCAGTGGACGACCCTCTGCGCGTCCACCAGCCGCTAAATTACCGCGTGTTTCACCTTCAGCAGGAATACGCGCTAAAGCATAGGGAACAGCCTCACCATCAATCATTAATATACGCTTATCACCGTCTTTAATTTCCGGTATATACTTTTGAGCCATTATGTAACGACTTTTATACTGAGTCATGGTTTCCAGGATAACACTCAGATTAGGGTCATCTTGTCGTATATGAAAGATAGAGTTTCCTCCCATGCCATCCAAAGGCTTTAAAATAATCTCCCCTTGCTCTAACAAGAAACTCCTGATTCTGGAAGGCTCTCTCGCCACTAATGTTTCTGCGCAACATTGCGAGAACCAGGCCGTAAATAACTTCTCATTGGCATCTCGCAGCGATTGCGGTTTATTAACAACATAAACCCCCCTATTTTCAGCACGTTCAAGCAAATAAGTCGCATAGATATATTCTTGATCAAAAGGTGGATCCTTACGCATCAGGATAACATTCAGTTCATCCAGAGGAATATCTTGTTCGCTGATAACTTGATACCACTGCAACGAGTTTCGTTCCACCGTAAGCGTCCTGGTTCTGGCGTAGGTTCTACCATTCCTGAGATACAGGTCATTAAGTTCCATGTAATGCAGCTCCCACCCCCTAGCCTGTGCCTCAAGTAACATGGCAAAACTAGTGTCTTTTTTAATATTGATATGATCAATGGAATCCATGACCATGCCGAGTTTGATAGGCATCATTGTCTCATTTGAATGACTTAAGAAAAGTATATTGTGCCTTATTTTATAGATAGTTATTTACCTTGAAAAGATTTTTTGGTATAAAGATCAGCTAACTTTTAAATTTAGGCACCACCAAGAGGTTAATTATGTCTAGAGTATGTCAAGTAACAGGTAAGCAACCCGTTACAGGTAATAACGTATCACACGCAAACAACAGAACCAAAAGACGTTTTCTCCCTAATCTGCAACATCACAGATTTTGGGTAGAAAGTGAAAATCGTTGGGTACGTCTTAGAATTTCAACTAAAGCAATGCGTATCATTGATAAAAATGGCATAGACGCTGTATTAGCGGATTTGCGTAAAAACGGCTCAAAAGTTTAAGGAGATAAACAATGCGCGATAAAATTAAACTAATTTCTACCGAAGGCACTGGTCACTTTTACACGACTACAAAAAACAAGCGTACTATGCCAGAGAAAATGGAAATCAAAAAATTTGATCCTGTTGTACGTAAACATGTTATTTATAAAGAAGCTAAAATCAAATAGACGTTGATAAACTTCTTGTTGAGTGCTTAAGATGACTATGCCTAACTTAGGGGTAGTCATCTGCCGGTCCTTAAAATCAAATTAAGCATTGCTCATTATCATTGATTGTCTCAAGTTCCTCATTTCGCCTGCCTCCCCTCACACCGCTCGCCCGTTGACTCTCAACAGACCTTCCCCTAAGGGCACGTAAGGTTGCGTCAGCTCTAAAGGTAATTGGCAGACTACAGAGAGATGTGCGTCAAGCGTAGACACGAATACGTTAGCCACATCCAAGAGCCCACCCACTACAAGACAGGATATAATAACTGTCGAATAGTCATTGTTTGCACCATTTCTATGCTTATCTACCAGATTTTTTACTTTTAGCTGTAAAAATAAAGGATATTATTGGATGAATAGTTGAAGAAGACTGTTTTAGGTTAACGTGGTGACTTAAATTAACGGGCAAAAAAAACCTCCCAAAGCCTAATGGCAATGGAAGGTGAAAATTCAAGCAGAGCATTTATGAGGAGGAACTGCTTGGAGGTATAACACCAGGAGGTAGTTAACTGGTTGCGCTTAGCTGTCTAGTTTTACTCGCATGGCAATATTGCTATAAATAGCAGCGAAAGCAAACAATATTGTCGAAACAATAAATTGACCGTAAATAAAGCTGCCTATGCCCGCAATAAAGATTAACCCAATAATAGTGAATTTTTTTAAATTATTCATTAGCTTAATCCTGTAATAAAGTTTAAAACTGTTTAAGCAGCTGAGTTGCTGATTTACAAATTTTGTTGCGTTCTTACATGGGTACTACTATACAGGGATATTTATTGTATACAATATACTAAATAATAAATAAATTGTTTCGCATTTAGAAATGGTGTGTAATGTCAAGTCTTTTATTGTCACAAGTGTAGACAACATCACGATTTGAGACTAATTAATGAGGATTAGATGGATAAATTAACGAGTATGACCGTTTTTGTTCGTGTCGCTAAGGCAGGAAGTTTTGCCGGTGGTGCGCGTGATTTGGGAATTTCTAGAGCCATGGCAACCAAGCATATTATGCAACTTGAAGGCTGTTTGGGTACACGATTGATTAATCGCACGACACGGAGCTTAAGCTTAACAGATGTAGGGGTCTCATATTTTGAACGTTGCCAGCAAGTACTGCTAGATGTCGAAGAAATGGAGTCTGCAGTAACGCATTTACAAACTGAACCACGAGGGCTATTAAAAATCAGTGCTCCACCGGCCATAGGCGCTACTCATATAGCACGTGCTGTGGCAGAGTTTTTAAAAATACATACTGATTTAACCGTGGAAATGATTTTACAAGGAAGTCCTGGTGATTTGATTGATGAGGGTATTGACGTAGCGATTTTTTTGGGTGCATTGGAAGATACCAGTATGGTGGCTCGAAAATTAGCCAGTTCTTCCTTGGTTGTCTGTGGCTCACCTGAATATTTAGAACGATATGGCGTTCCTATGACGCCTGAAGATTTAACAAATCATAGTTGTTTGGTGAACTGGGCTATTTCACCGCGTAATAAATGGCAATTTAAGTGTGAAACTGGCTTCAAAATAGTGACTGTTTCAGGGAGAATGCAAGCTAATGCAGCTCATCCGATACGAATTGCCGCTATTAACAGCTTGGGGCTTGTTATGTTACCTACGTATATTGTTGGAAAAGATATTGAAAATGGTACACTTAAGGTTGTATTGGAAAATTATCCTTTGCCTCCACTGGATATTCATGCGGTCTATCCTCATAGAAAGTATTTGTCTGCAAAAGTAAAGGCTTTTATGGATTTCTTACAGGTATGGTTAGAGCACCGTGTAAGTATGCCAGGAGCCGAATGAACGATGTAATTAGCCGTAAATGGGATGCTATTTATGCGCAATTAGATAGGGTAAGTTGTCTGCCTGTATCAGTACTGACTGAAAATGAGTTTTTGTTACCAAAAGTAGGCACTGCACTAGATTTAGCCTGTGGTTTGGGTGCTAATGCACTTTTCTTGGCACACCAGGGAATGGCGGTAACTGCCTGGGATATTTCTATTGTTGCTATAGATAAATTAAGTCGTTATGCGACCCAGCAAGACTTGAATATCAATGCGTCCCTCGAAAAAATTGATGCTGATAGTTTTACTGAATGTTCTTTTGATGTCATTGTTGTGAGTCGATTTCTTGACCGTACTCTAAGTGATGCGATAATAGGGGCACTTAAACCGGATGGGTTACTTTTTTATCAGACGTTTACACGAGAAAAAATAATTCAGAGCCCTCCTAATAATCCCGATTATCTGTTGACTGAGAATGAGCTACTCACGTTATTTTCACCATTGAGGGTAATTTTTTATAGAGAAAATGCTTTAATTGGCGAGCCGCTTCGAGGTTTAAGGAATGAGGCGCAGTTTGTTGGTCAAAAACGAAAATAATGGGTCATACGATGATAGAAAATTTAACACCACAGCAATCTTGGGATTTGTTGCAACAAAATACCCGTGCGGTATTGATTGATGTACGTTCAAAAGTTGAGCACGGCTTCGTGGGACATCCGATAGGCGCAATTCATATTGCCTGGAAAGAAGCACCTGACTGGCAGGTTAACCCACAATTTTTAAGAGATGTTGAAAAACGGGTGACCGATAAAAATACCCCTATCTTGTTGCTATGTCGAAGTGGGCAGCGCTCACTGGATGCGGCAAAGGCTCTTGAAGCTATTGGTTATCAGCGACTTGTCAACATTATCGATGGTTTTGAAGGTTCTTTGGATACTCATAATCATCGTGGTAATCTGGGGGGGTGGCGCTTCAATAATCTCCCTTGGATTCAGAGTTAATAACTACAGAGTCTAAACTTAAGAGAGTTCTTCACAAGATTTAATGATAGCTTTTGATGCCGCTAGGGTCGTTTTTTTGCGCAGACTAATAAAATCTGGCTAATTAACGTGTTGACTCATAAGTATGTCAGGTTATAAGGGGTGGTTTAACTGCTTACCCTCCACACACAATTTTATTAAAACCATTTAGAGTACACAAAAAGTGATTGAGAAATTAAGAAATATTGCCATTATTGCCCACGTTGACCACGGTAAAACAACCTTGGTTGATAAGCTGTTACAACAGTCGGGTACCTTTGCAGCACATGCAAAAGTGACCGAGCGCATCATGGATTCAAATGATATTGAAAAAGAGCGTGGTATTACTATTTTGGCAAAAAATACCGCCTTAGACTGGAACGGTTATCACATCAATATCGTTGACACCCCAGGCCATGCTGATTTTGGTGGTGAAGTAGAGCGTGTATTATCGATGGTTGACTCGGTCTTACTATTAGTTGATGCGGTGGATGGACCTATGCCACAAACTCGTTTTGTGACTCAAAAGGCGTTTGCTTTAGGCTTAAAACCCATTGTTGTTATCAACAAAATTGACCGTCCAGGCGCTCGTCCTGATTGGGTAGTGGATCAAACTTTTGATTTGTTTGATCGACTAGGTGCAACGGATGAACAGCTTGATTTCCCAATCGTGTATGCCTCTGCGATTAATGGTTATGCCGGTTTGGATCATAACATCAGTGATGGAGACATGACGCCCTTATTCCAAACCATCGTAGATAAAGTAAGTCCACCGCCGGTTGATATCGAGGGTCCTTTCCAGATGCAGGTTTCTAGTCTGGATTACAACACTTATGTGGGTGTTATCGGGATTGGTCGTATTCAACGCGGTAGTATTAAGCCAAACCAACCTTTAGTAGTGGTTAACCGTGAAGGGGTTGAGCGTAAAGCCAGAATGTTACAAATCTATGGTTTCCACGGTTTAGAGCGTGTTGAAGTTGCAGAAGCGCGTGCAGGGGATATTATTGCTTTTGCCGGTATCGAAAAATTAGAAATTTCGGATACCTTGTGTCATCCTGAGGCCGTTGAGGCGATGACGCCTTTATCCGTTGATGAGCCTACTGTTAGCATGACTTTTCAAGTTAATAACTCACCGTTTGCGGGTAAAGAAGGTAAATTTGTTACTACTCGTCAAATTCGTGATCGTTTAGACAAAGAATTACAACATAACGTAGCGTTGCGCGTTGAAGATACGGCTGATCCAGATAAATTTAAAGTATCAGGTCGTGGCGAACTGCATTTATCTGTATTGATTGAAAACATGCGTCGTGAAGGTTTCGAAATGGGCGTATCACGTCCTGAAGTAATTCTTAAAGAAATCGATGGTGTTAAATGTGAGCCTTACGAAATGGTGACTATCGAGGTTGAAGAAGAACACCAAGGTAGCATTATGGAGAAATTGGGTGATCGTAAAGGTGATTTAACCAATATGGTACCCGATGGTAAAGGTCGTATTCGTTTAGAATATATGATGCCCTCACGTGGTTTGATTGGCTTCCAAACTGAGTTTATGACCGCTACTTCTGGTTCTGGTTTGTTGTATCATGTATTTGATCATTATGGCCCAATGAAAGCCGGTGATGTCGGTAGCAGATTACGTGGCGTAATGATTTCTATGGTCGCGGGCAAAGCCGTTACTTATTCGTTACATCCATTACAAGAGCGTGGTGAATTGCTGTTGGTTAACGGCGATGAAGTATACGAAGGTATGCTAGTGGGTTTACATTCTCGTAGTAATGACCTATGTGTTAATCCTTGTAAAGCAAAGCAATTAACGAATATTCGTGCATCAGGCACGGATGATACTTTAGTGTTGGCGCGTATTCAAAAGTTAACCCTAGAACAAGCTTTAGAGTTTATTGCTGAAGATGAATTGGTTGAAGTTACACCAAAATCTATTCGCTTACGTAAAAAATTATTAACCGAAAACGAGCGTAAAAGAGCGTCTAAAGGTTAATGTATACTAGGAAACCCTTGCTAAGGGTTTTCCTAATGTTAAAGATTGGAAAGGTGGAGTTAGTATTATGCCCACCTTTCTATTAATCACTAGAGGACAAAAGATGTCCGTCCACCTTATTTGAAAAAAATGATTCAAAGAACGGCTGAAGTTGAGCGCAATACGCTCGAAACTCAAATTAAGATTAAAATTGACCTGGATGGCACGGGTAAATCGTCATTTATGACAGGCGTGCCTTTTCTTGATCACATGCTTGATCAAATTGCCCGGCATGGATTGATTGATATGGATATTCAAGCGGTCGGTGATTTAGAAATTGACGCACATCACACGGTTGAAGATATTGGTATAACCTTAGGTCAGGCTTTTGCGAAAGCAATCGGTGATAAACGTGGGATTTATCGATATGGACATGCTTATGTGCCGTTGGATGAATCCTTATCTCGAGTCGTGATTGATTTCTCGGGTCGTCCGGGCTTATTTTATGATGTTAACTATCCCAAAGCCATGATAGGCCGTTTTGATGTAGACTTGTTTAGGGAGTTTTTTCAAGGCTTTGTTAATCATGCCGGTGTCACTTTGCATATCGATAACTTGAAAGGAGCTAATGCTCATCATGTGGCAGAAACTATTTTTAAAGCCTTGGGGCGGGCAATACGAATGGCGATTACCGCAGATGAAAGAATGGCGGGTATAATGCCTTCTACTAAAGGAATTCTTTAGCCTTAAATCTTACTTTAAATTTGTTTTATGTCTTCTGTCGCTGTTATTGATTATGGAATGGGGAATTTGCATTCAATTGCAAAAGCGTTGCAACATGCTGCGCCCCATGTTGATGTACACATTGTTTCTGATCCAGAGCTTATTTTAAAAGCAGATCGAGTGGTATTTCCCGGTGTGGGTGCGATGCGTGACTGTATGCAAGCACTTAACGAAACACAGTTAGCGGAGGTTATTAAAGAGGTTGCTAAAAGTAAACCTTTGCTCGGTATCTGTTTAGGTATGCAGGCTTTATTAACGGACAGCGAAGAAAATGGATATACCAAAGGGTTAAATATTTTACCTGGACATGTGGTGCGATTTTCAGACTCGTTACAAAATGCTCAGGGTAATCATTTAAAAATTCCGCACATGGGCTGGAATCAAGTTTACTTTTCATCTCATCCTCTATGGGATAAGATTCAACAAAATAGCCGCTTTTATTTTGTGCATAGCTACTATGCAATACCTAATGATGCGACTTTAATCACTGCCACTACTGAATATCCCACGGCCTTTGCTTGCGCGTTGGCTAAAGAGAATGTATTTGCAGTACAATTTCATCCAGAGAAAAGTCAAGCCGTTGGTTTACAATTGCTGAATAACTTTTTGCACTGGGATGGTCACGTTTAACTCCCCCTCTAATCTGTTGTTAAGGATTCAATTTCTATGTTGTTAATACCTGCTATCGATTTGAAAGAAGGAAAATGTGTTCGTTTACGCCAAGGGCGTATGGACGATAACACAATTTTTTCTGATGATCCTGTGGCTGTTGCCGGGCGCTGGGTTGCAGCCGGTGCTAAAAGAATTCATTTAGTCGATTTAGACGGTGCTTTTGCGGGTAAACCGATTAATGCCGAAGTGATTCATGCGATTGTCGCTGCCTATCCTAATATCCCCGTACAAATTGGCGGGGGTATTCGTGATGAAGATACGATTCAGGCCTATCTAAATGCCGGTGTAGAATATGTCATCATTGGTACCAAGGCGGTTAATGAACCGCACTTTGTTAGAGATATGGCACAGGAATATCCAAGACGCATTATCATTGGCCTGGATGCTAAAGACGGTAAAGTGGCGATTGATGGCTGGTCAAAACTCTCTAAACATGACGTGATTGATTTAGCCCAACACTTTGAGGCGGATGGTGTAGAAGCCATTATTTACACGGATATTTCCAGAGACGGGATGATGCAAGGTGTTAATATTGAAGCCACGGCTCGTTTAGCACGTGCTATCAAAATTCCGGTGATTGCTTCAGGCGGCATTACCACTATTGAAGATATTAAAGCCTTAGGTGCGGTGGCGCATGAGGGTATTATGGGCGCGATTACAGGGCGAGCTATTTATGAGGGCACCCTGGATTTTGCCGAAGCTGAAAAACTAGCTGAAACTTACGCTAGCTCATGAGTTTAGCTAAACGTATTATTCCTTGCCTGGATGTCGCGAATGGCCGAGTGGTTAAGGGCGTGCAATTTGTAGATATTCGTGATGCTGGAGATCCAGTAGAAGTTGCAAGACGCTATGACCGTGAAGGTGCTGACGAGATTACTTTTTTAGATATTACGGCGACGCATGATAATCGTGACACGATGGTACATGTGGTTGAGCAGGTTGCTAGCGAAGTCTTTATACCCTTGACGGTCGGTGGTGGCATTAAGACCTTGGAAGATATTCGGCGGATGCTTAATGCAGGTGCGGATAAGGTCGGTATTAATAGTGCTGCGGTTTTTAATCCAGAGTTTGTTCGTGAAGCGGCTCAGCGCTTTGGTTCACAATGCATCGTCGTGGCGATTGATGCTAAAAAAGTGAGTGCCATCGGTGAAGCAGATCGTTGGGAAATTTTTACGCATGGCGGGCGAAAAGCCACAGGGATTGATGCTATAGAGTGGGCCAAGAAAATGGTTGAATATGGCGCTGGAGAGATTCTGTTAACCAGCATGGATAGAGATGGCACGCGCGAAGGCTTTGATTTGTTGTTAACCCGTGCAATTAGTGAGGCCGTCACTGTGCCCGTGATTGCTTCAGGCGGTGTGGGTAATTTAGATCATTTAGCCGCAGGGGTGCTTGAAGGCAAAGCCGATGCGGTATTGGCAGCGAGTATTTTTCATTTTGCCGAATATACGATTCAAGAAGCTAAAGAACATTTGGCAGCCCAAGGGATTGAAATGCGCTTATGAGTCTTTCATGGTTAGATGAAATCCGCTGGACAGAAGAGGGTCTGTGTCCCGTGATTGCCCAGCAAGCAGAAAACGGAAAAATCCTTATGTTTGCCTGGATGAACCGTGAGTCTTTAGCTTTAACCGTTTCTGAAGGTTATGCAGTCTATTGGTCCCGATCACGCAAACGCTTGTGGCGTAAAGGCGAAGAGTCTGGACACCGACAAAAAGTTATTGATCTATTTTTGGATTGTGATGAAGACGTTATTCTCCTTAAGATAGAACAAGAAGGTGGTATCGCCTGTCATACGGGGCGCGAAAGCTGTTTTTATCGGCGTCTGACCGATCAACAATGGCAGTCTGTCGAACCTGTTTTAAAAGATCCTCACACTATTTACACAAAACATGAGTAACGTATTACAACAATTAGCTGAAATACTTGAGCAACGTAAGCTGGAGTCAGCAGAAAGTTCTTATGTGGCTAGCCTTTATGCAAAGGGTATCAACACTATTTTAAAAAAAATAGGGGAAGAGGCCGCAGAAACCATCATCGCTGCTAAAGACGGCGATAAACAACAGATTATTTATGAAACCGCTGATTTATGGTTTCATTGCATGGTGCTTCTTGCCGATCAAGGTTTGGGGCCTGAAGATATTTTAAATGAGCTACAGCGTCGTTTTGGTCTATCAGGCCTAGAAGAAAAAGCACAGCGTAACCAAAAAAACTAACTAGTTAAAGCCACTACAAACAATCAGAGCGATTAAACACATTAACTGGTTTATATTCGCTGCAATTTATTTTATAGAGCACGGGAGTAAACAATGGGCATCGGGATTAAAGAATTATTAGTTATATTAGTTATTGTTATTGTCGTGTTCGGTACCAAGAAACTGCGCAATATCGGTGCTGATTTAGGGGGGGCGATAAAAAGTTTCCGATCTGCTGTTAAAGAGGGTGAGGATGATAAAAAACCAGTAGATACAGAGGAAGAAACTATTGAGGGAGAAGTAACCTCAAAAAAGAACGAAAAAATCTAGTATGTTCGATATAGGATTTTCCGAGTTGGTGATGATTGGGTTGGTTAGCTTGATTGTCATTGGGCCAGAGCGATTACCAAAGGTTGCCAGAATTGCTGGTTATTGGATTGGTAAGTCCCGATCAATGATGGCCTCTGTTAAGGCAGAAATTCAACAAGAATTTCAACAGGAAGAGCTACGTCAAATATTGAAAGACCAGCTGGACTTGCAAGAGTTGCATACAGCAATTAATGAAACTACTGAAGCTACTGAAGCTCTTAAGGTTTCGCTGATCGAGTCCCTGGAGGATACTAAGATAGAAAAGAGTCAGGTCAATGAATCAAAATAAACTTGAAGAGACGGCTCAACCTTTTATTAGTCACCTGATTGAATTGCGTAATCGCCTATTAAAGGTGGTGATCTGTGTGCTGGTGATATTTTTGGCTTTATCAGTATACGCTAATGATATTTATAGTTTTTTAGCTGGGCCTTTATTGAAACACATGCCACAAAATAGCACTATGATTGCTATTGATGTAGCATCGCCGTTTTTGACACCCTTCAAATTAGCACTGGTTGTTGCCGTTTTTATTTCTGTTCCTGTTATTCTCTATCAGTTTTGGGCCTTTGTGGCGCCGGGTCTTTATAAGCGTGAACGGCGAATGATCTTTCCCTTGCTGATTGCGAGTACTCTGTTATTTTATCTGGGCGTCGTTTTCGCTTATTTTGTGGTTTTCCCTTTGATATTTGGTTTTTTAACGGCGGCAGCTCCAACGGGAGTTGCAATAATGACCGATATAACGAAGTATCTGGATTTTATTTTAACGCTGTTTTTTGCCTTTGGGGTCTGCTTTGAAGTCCCTATTTTTACTATTGTGATGGTCTGGACGGGTCTGGTTACAACCGCTGATCTTGCCGATAAACGGCCTTATGTGATTGTGGCAGCCTTTGTGATAGGGGCTTTTTTAACCCCGCCTGATGCTATTTCGCAAACATTATTGGCAGTACCCATGTGGATGTTATTTGAAGTGGGTTTGTTATTCGCCAAGCTGATTGAGCGCAAAGACTCTGATGATGACGACGAAGAAAATCGGATCATGAAAATAGAAAAGTAATAATTTCAGTCGGTGCTATTAAGCGATTAAGATTAATTAACCGTTTAATAGCATTTAAGAGAGAATAGTATTAACTTTATTGAATGGAATTACTGGTATTAAACAACGGCGAAAAAGCCTACCGCTTCAATACCGGCAATAGCGCAGCGCTCGTCTTGGTCGGATACATCGCCACTAATACCGACAGCACCTAATAGATTATTGTCAGCATCACGAATCAGTACGCCACCAGGAACCGGCATTATCTTGCCACCGGCGACGTCAATAAGTGCATTCATAAAATCGGGGCGTTGCGCAGCTACCCCAGCTAAACTGCGGGATGATACGCCCATGTTAACCGCTCCCCACGCTTTTGCGGTGGCAATTTGCTGTCTTATCATGCTAGCGCCATCTTCTCGTTGCAACGCTTTAATATGACCAGCAGTATCTAGCACAACAACAGTCAGAGGGGCTAAATTTAGTTCTCGTGCTATGTGAACAGCAGTGTTTATAATAAGATTGGCTTGTTTTAAGGTTAATACGGTCATCAGTAAACTCTCGTTTATTTAAGTAGAGGAAAAAGATAGGGTTCTATTTTGCTGGCAAGAATGGGTTGGGCTTTGGCGTTTGGATGTAGTCCATCAGCCTGCATTAGTTCTTTATCCAGAGCAACATCTTCGAGAAGAAAAGGGACTAGCTGAACATTTAATTCACCGGCTAACTCTGGGTAAACAGCGTAAAAAAGTTCAATATAGCGCTTACCGTAATTAGGTGGAATTTTCATGGCTAATAGAATCACTTTAGCTCCTGATTTTTGGCTACGATAAATAATTTCAGCAAGATTGGTTTTCAATTGTACCGGCGAAAGACCGCGTAAGCCATCGTTTGCCCCCAATTGAAGCAAAACAATGTCAGGCTTATGGGTTACCAAGAGCGCGTCAATACGTGATAAACCGCCCGCACTTGTTTCTCCACTGATACTGGCATTTATAATACTATATTGGCTATTGGATTCAACAAGCTTTTTCTGTAATAAGGAGACCCAGCCTTGGGTAACCTCAATGCCATGACCCGCGCTGATGCTGTCACCCAACACGAGTATTGTTTGTGGCCTAGCCATGACAGACCAAGGCATGAGTAAAAATATAACCGTAAATAACAATTTAGACATGATGCAATCTCAAATTAAACAGACCTTAAACGCTATTATATTAACAGAAGATTTAGGTAAAGCTGTGGTAACTTCTGAAGGAACACTGCATATCTTGTCATCGATAGACTTGATAATCAACCCGGGTGAGAGTATTGCCATTATTGGCGAGTCTGGTTCAGGGAAATCAACCCTCATTAGTCTGCTGGCAGGGTTAGACACACCGAGTAGCGGGAGCATTAAACTTAAGGGTAAATCCTTAACAGAGATGAATGAAGACGGTCGTGCGGCCTTACGTAATGAACTGATTGGCTTTGTATTTCAGTCGTTCCAGTTATTGCAAGGGCTGACGGCTCTGGAAAATGTCATGTTACCTTTAGAATTAAGAGGTGATAAAAATGCAAAGGCAGTGGCTACGGCGTTATTAAATCGGGTTGGTTTAGGACAGCGGTTGTCTCATACGCCCAAACAACTGTCGGGTGGTGAGCAGCAGCGGGTTGCTTTAGCGAGAGCGTTTGCCACTAAACCTGCTATTTTATTTGCCGATGAACCAACCGGGAATTTAGACAGCAAAACAGGTGAAACCATTATTAACTTGCTGTTTGAATTGAACCGTGAGAATCAAACCACCTTGATTCTAGTTACCCATGACCCCATCCTGGCGGCACGTTGCCAACGTACTATTAGAATTGACGCAGGACGTATTGTATGAGTCGGTTTAATTTAGCCTTGCGCCTATTGTGGCGCGATAGTCGCTCTGGTGAACTGACTATTTTAATACTGGCTCTCATTATTGCCGTCACCAGTTCAACCGCGATTGCCTTATTTTCGGATCGCTTACAACGCACTATGGTTAATCAAGCAGCAGAGTTTTTAGCGGCTGATTTGGTTATCGACTGTTCAACATCTATTGCTGCCGATTGGCTAACTAAAGCGACCCAGTTTGGCTTATTGCAAGCGCAAACCGTCGAGTTTCCCAGTGTATTAATTGAACATGATGAACTGTTACTCTCAGCCATTAAAGCCGTCAGTGAGCATTATCCTTTACGCGGTCTTTTAAAGGCGACCCGCACCGAGGATTATATGTCTGAAACAACGTTACATGCGGGGCCGGAGAGAGGCTCTGCCTGGGTAGAGAAACGTATTCTCTCCGCACTTAAGTTAAAAATAGGTGACTCACTAATCGTTGGTGAAAAGCCGCTGACTATTAGTCATGTCCTAACCTATGAACCTGATAAGAAGGCTAACTTTTATAGCTTTTCGCCTAGAGTGATGATTAATGAAGCTGATTTAGCGGCCACGCATAGTATTCAGCCGGGTAGTCATGCACATTATTTCTTTCAATTCAGTGGTGAGCCACAAGCTATCCTGGACTTTAAGCAATGGCTTAAGCCGCAGCTTAATCCGTCTCAACATCTGCTGGATATTCATGAAGATCGGCCTGAGTTAGGGGCGGCTTTGCTACGTGCAGAGCGCTATTTGGGACTTTCCAGTATTCTGGTTATCCTTATTTCGGGAGTGGCTATTGCTATGGCGACACGCCGTTATACCGAACGGCATTTTAATGCCACGGCTTTATTACGTTGTTTGGGTTGTCAACAGCAAGAAATACTCTGGCTGTATAGCAGTCAATTCGTTGTGTTGGGTGCTTTAGCCAGTGCTTTAGGCTGTGTGCTGGGGTGGTTTGCTCAAGAAGTGTTATTTCAATTACTGAAAGATTTACTGCCCCAGCAGTTAGTCAGTCCAAGTTTTGGTGCGGTTTTGTTTGGCTTTACAATCGGTATCGTGGTGTTATTGGCCTTTGCTATGCCGCCCTTATTACGGCTTAAACAGGTATCGCCTTTGCGTGTGTTGCGACGTGATCTGGAACCCTTACCTGCGAGTGCTTGGCTGGTGTATAGTCTGTCCATTGGTGTTATTGGTTTATTGATTTGGCGCTATACGGCGGATATCAAAATGACGACCACTATTTTAGGCGTGGGTTTAAGCGTTCTATTGATGCTGTGGTTATTGACCTATGGCTTACTGAAGTTGCTTCGGAAGTGGCTGCCCTCAATGAATTTAACATGGCGTTTTGCTTTACAAAGCTTGTTAAGAAACACAAGCACCACCATTAGTCAGATTTTAGCCTTTGGTTTGACCTTGGCCGCCATGACTCTTAGTTTTACCGTACGGACGGATTTAATTGATAACTGGCAACAGCAATTACCCGATAATGCACCGAATCATTTCGCCTTGAATATTTTCCCTGAGCAACAGGCCGCGTATCAAAGTGATTTACAGCAGCACGCTATTAAAGGCAGTCAATTTTATCCGGTGGTCAGGGGACGCTTAGTGGAAATTAATCATCTACCGGTGCAACAGTTTGTGAGTAAAGATTCACAGGGTGAAAATGCAACTCATCGTGAATTAAGTCTGACCTGGACGAAAGAACTGCCTGAAGAAAATAAGATAGTCGCAGGAACTTGGTGGAGCCATGAACAGGCAGCCAATTTTGTTTCTATTGAAAAGAAGCTGGCAGAAAGTTTAAAAATAAAACTGGGTGATCTGTTAAGCTTTACCATTGGCAGTCAACCGGTTAATGCCACAGTGAGTAGCATTCGTGAATTAAGGTGGGATACAATGAAGCCGAATTTTTATATGATCTTCTCACCGGGGACTTTAGATGCTTATCCGAGTGTTTATATCACCAGCTTTTATCTACCCGACACCCAGAAGGACTTACTGAATAGTCTGGTTAAGAAATATCCCAGTACTACCATTTTAGAAGTTGATTTAATTCTAAAGCAAGTTAAGACCTTGTTAATGCAATTAACCCAAGCGATTAATTACTTGCTCTATTTTGCCCTGATGGCAGGCTTTACGGTATTGTTTGCTGCGGTTTATGCGACCTTGGATAATCGTATCTATGAAGGTGCTTTAATGCGGACATTCGGTGCGAACCGGTCATTTTTAAGAACAACCCAGTGGCTTGAGTTCGGTATGCTTGGGTTTATTTCGGGTGTGTTTGCGGTGATCGTATCGGAAGCCACGACATTCTTTTTATACACGCATTGGATGGCTATGGACTATCATTTCAGCTTGTGGATAGTGATTACAATCCCTTTGATTGGAGCATTGTTTGTGGGTGCAGCTGGATTCTTAGGGGTTAGGCAGGTGCTTAATAAGCCACCGCTTCGGGTTTTGAGGGAGCTATAACCGCTATAACCCGTGTATCACCTGCAGTAATCATGCAGTCCTTTTAGATAGGGTTTACATCAAAAATACCTGAAATGCCGCTGCTAGTCAGTATTTCTATTTTATAATCCTCTTGTGGTGTGGCTTTTTCAATTTTATCCATTTGAATCTCCCATTATCGCAGCAGATCAATTTTAAATACAGGCTCGCCAGCAACATTTTGCGAAGTATCAGGAAGCCAGTGCGCCAGTTCACTGTACAGAATATCCGGTTCGATGGGTTTGGCTAAAAAACCGTTCATACCGACTTCGATACAGTGCTTTCGATCATCCTCAAAGGCGTTGGCCGTCATGGCAATGATGGGGATAGACTGACCACAGTCAAGCTGTCTGATGCAACGGGTCGCCTCTAAACCATCCATTACCGGCATCCGCATGTCCATCAGAACCAGGTCGTAGGGCTTGGTTTTAATCATCATAATGGCTTCGCCACCGTAATTGGCTATTTCCACCAATAAACCTTTTATTTCCAATAACATGCACATTATTTCCTGGTTTATTTCATTGTCTTCCACCAGCAAAATACGCGCTCCTTTACGAATTTGCGTTTTGTGTTTATTAGAGATTTCTTGCTGCTTAAGTTCGTTATCGCGTTTTAAACAAACAGTAAACCAGAATGTGCTACCCTGGCCTAGACTACTGATAACACCAGTATCGCCGCCCATAACACGGACCAGTTGGCGGTTGATGCTCAGACCTAAGCCGGTACCGCCATATTGACGTGTAGTAGAGGTCTCAGCCTGTGTAAAAGGCTGGAACAGTTTGGCTTGTTGATCCTCACTAATACCAATACCCGTATCCTGCACTTCAAATTTCAGTGTTATGAGATCATCTTGCTCATTTTTCACTTGGGCACGCAAGGTGATACGCCCCTGTTCAGTAAACTTGGCAGCATTACCGAGATAATTAAGCAGAATTTGACTAATCCGTAACGGATCGCCTATTAGCGTTAAATCGGCCAGCCGAGAATCGATATCATAGACGAGTTCCAACTGCTTGCCTTCAATCAATTCAGCTATTAAGAGCCTCACTTTGTCGAGTGTATCAATCATATTAAACGGTAATTGCTCTAGTTCAATACGATCAGCCTCAATTTTTGACAGGCTTAAAATGTCATTGATGATAGCCAGTAAATGCTTGCCAGAGCGGTTAATCTTATCAAGCATGTCCAACTGTTTTGGGTCTTGCAGATCAAGCATCAGGAGATGAATAAAACCAAGAATGACGTTCATGGGTGTCCGTATTTCGTGGCTCATATTGGATAGGAAAGTACTTTTCGCTCTATTAGCTGTTTCAGCCGCTTCTTTAGCTACGATGAGTTCAGAGATTTTTTCATCGACTAATTTTTCCAGGTGGAAACGATAGCTCTCCAGTTCCTGTTCGTTATTGCGAAGCGTGCGAAAGAGCTTGTACCGCTCGATAGCGTTCTCTACGGTTCTCACCAGACTTTCGGGATTCATCCAGCTTTTACCGATAAAATCCTGAGCCCCCAACTTTATCATGCCAGGGCCATCAAGGCCACCGGTAATACCCGTCACTACGACTACCGGACAAATCAGCAACAGTGGAGCACCCAACGCCATTAGAAATTCCGGGGCATCATAGTCAGGCAGATGATAATCGAGCAGGATGCAATCGGGCAGTTCTGTCTCACTGTCTAGGCAACTGCGTAATCCGGCGGCACCTGTTTCTGCGGTGTCGAACCGAAAGCGCTCGGGCGAGCCTTTTTGCAAGAGCCGTTGCATGATCTCCTGGTCTTCCGGGCTATCATCAATAATCAGTACACGCAAAAAATCACTCTTCATAAGTATTCGTCAGACGGTGTGGTGATAGTGGAGCACAGCCAATGATCCAACGTTATAAATGTCTCGCAAGCCGCGTGAATCAGTGCATCCTCATCCACCGTCGCGACCATCAACACTGCTTTAAATGTTTGCCACATCGATCCTGTCTGTTCGCCATAGCCCGTGAAAAAGGCGGCGCCGTTTTCGGCATCAAGATTAAAAAGGTCTTTAAGGTGACGACTGATTACCTGCCCGCCCAATGTCGAGCCTTCGAGTACATAGAGACAGCCCAAGGCCGTGGTAAGGTCAGTGCAAGCCGGCAATTCGTGGCAAATGGAAAGCCTATCCAACACATCACCGTCTACTCCCAGCGCTTTAAGATCCGCCGCCAACAAAGGTAGTTTACTCCGCATAGCGATATCCGGTAGCCAGTCATGCAATTCGGGAACACCGATAAGGCTTGCTTCTAAGGGACGGTAGTAACCCCAAAAAGCCCTGACCAGGCGCAGGTAATCCATCCGTGAGAAGCTGGGCGACAGTAAATTCAGATTTGTCTCAAGGCGCTTATGTAGAGGCCCGGTGGCATTCCTAAGCGTGATTAATCGTTCATCATTCATCGCATTTCTCCTCAGGCAGTGTGATGGTATTGAACCAATAGCGTGTTAAATCTCTTATTTTTTCTATGTATTGTTCAAGTTTAAAGGGTTTAACTATATAACCAGCCGCTCCAAAACGATAGCAGGCGGCGATATCAAGGGGATTATCCGAGGTGGACAGAATCACGATGGGAGTCGATAGCTTCTGCTTCATCTGCTGTAACTCCTCAAGCATTTGTAAACCATTCATCCCCGGCAAGTTGAGGTCAAGCAACATCAAACACGGCAACGGATCGATCCTGTCGAGCTGTGACATTCCCGGAAACAAGCGTGACAGCGCCTCTTCGGCACGTTCCGAGCGGATTACAGGATGCGCAAAACCCGTTTTTTGCAAAGCCCAACAGATGACTTCAAAATCTTCATCGGAGTCTTCAACAATCATTAACGGACGCATTTTATCATTCTCCCCCTTCTTCTACATGCTCAGGTGTCAGTGTGAAACAAAACGTTGAGCCTTTACCTTCGCCCGACTCAATCCAGATGCGTCCGCCATGTTGAGTAATGGCTTTTTGCGTGAGCGCAAGGCCAACACCGCTTCCACCACCATATTCCTTGTGTCCATGCAGGCGTTTAAAAGGTTGAAAGATGTATTCGTGAAACTCGGATGAGATGCCTATTCCATTATCCTGTACGAAAAAAACCGGCATGCCGTTAGTCGTGTAACAGCCTATTTTAATTGTTTTCACTGCTTCAGCGTTGTATTTTATGGCATTCATTATTAAGTTTTGGAATATCACTTTCACAAACGTCGAGTTACAAAGTATGTCTGGCATAGCGGGTTGAATATCGACAGTTATGCTCTCATTGGGGTTGGTTTTTTTCAGCATGTCGACGATTTCTTCCACCAACAAAGTGATCGAGTAAATCTGAAAATCCTGCTCGATATAATCCAGATGAGAATATTCGAGAAGAGCTTCCAGAAAATGATGCATACGCTCTGTCAAACACAAAATCGTCTCTATCCGCTGGTGCCCTTGTCCTGATAGGTGTTCGCCCTCTTCCAGTCTTAAAAGTTCGGCATAATTGTGTATGCCACGTAGCGGCTCCTTTAAGTCATGCGAAGCGGCATAAACAAAGTTGTTTAGCGCCTGGTTGCTGAGTTCAAGTTCAGTGTTCAGCCGTATCAACTGGCAGGTCTGTTCAATGAGGATGTCATGCAGACTTTGTCGCATTTTTCTGACATGCTCGATTTCACAGTCCAGCCAAGGTTCGGAATAGCCGCGAACGGTTTCTTTCCATAATGCAAACGAGGTTCGAGGCTGTAGTCGACTCTCTTGATCTTCATCGTCAATGATAACTGGTTTTTTCGGATCGCCTGCCCAATGCGTTTCCGATAGCACCTCTGGGCGAAACCACATCACCCAAGTCAAATTCACTCGACTAATTCGGATGGCCAGCAATCCGCTTGCCACGGCTGAAAACTCTCCTGCTGCCTGAAAATTATAAGACAAGCAATGCGTTACCAATACAGCATCCTTTTGTTGTGCAAGCCACTCAGCAAGCAAGCCGACTTGATACGCCGTGGGTGTTATGCCCAGTAGCGTCACCTTCCCGTTCTCAAGCAATGCTGCTCCGTCGGCATTGATCCCGTTAAGCAGGTTTATTTTACTCCCGAATAAGACGTCGTGGTAGTTTTTGGCACGTCCCATCTCACCAATAAGTTGGCAATACGCCTGGATGAGTTGGGTACGATAGGCGTAGTGATCCAGATTTTCCAAATCACCAATGCGTAGTGATATCATCCGAGACAATAACTCAACTGGAAAACGTTGCTCATAGGCTAGATATTTCGGTTCGCTATGGTGCATACAGGAAATAAGTCCCCATAGTTTGTCGGATTTCAGTAAAGGCATTACAAGTGTGGCTTTTACGCCCATATTGCGCAGATAACTGGTATACATCACCGAAACACTCCGTAAAAATGAGTGGCTCAGATCAACGGGACTTCCGTCAGACAAAGGTGACTGATCAGGAAACAGGGGTACGGGCACATAGTCTACATCGGGCAGATGTCTAAGCGGACTTAACGCGAACAACCGTCGTGCAGGCTCAGGTATATCACTGGCTGGATAATGTAGGCCAAGATAGGCTTCCAGATTCGTCTCTTTAGCTTCGGCAATGACCATCCCGCTACCGTCCCGGTCGAATCGATAAATCATAACCCGTTCGAAGCCCGTCAAAATGCGTACTTGTTCAACAACGACAGACAGGAAGCTGAGTAACCCGGCGCTCCCATACAGTTGCTGAATCATATCCTGTAACCTGGACGAGTATGCGTGTGCCGGAATCATTTCTACAGTGCCAGCGGAAAGTTCAAACTCCAGTAACAACAAGCCATTAATGCGGTTACCAGATATATGGACTACACCGTTCTGAGAGGATAGAAAGGGCACGGAAATTAAGTGAGTGGCGTTAGCCAGCTCTTTTTTAACGAGTTGGGTGCGAATGGCTGCGGTGTTTTCTTCGCCCAGCAGTCCGTCAAGGCATTGTCCCACCAGCCGTTCACAAGGGACGTCCAGGAAATCAGCGCTATTAGTGCTTGCCTGAACAATTCGAAGCTCAGGCTCTGCCAAAACCAGGAGTACCCCATGAGGCTGAATCGCTCCGACAAGATGTACTTGCTCACGGTCGCAACTACTTAGATCAACGTTTGTTATTGTCATTAGAATGGTTTCACTGATTTTTGGGGTGTCTGGGCGGTGGCTTCAGACACGACACCGTCAGCACTACCAGCAGAGTTTGAAAGGTCTGAACCCAGCGTAAAGTAAAAGGTAGCTCCTTGTCCCGGATTTGATTCCAGCCACAGTCGGCCACCGTGTCGTTCAATATGTTTACGCGCTATCGCGAGACCTGCGCCGGTGCCGCCACTATACTCATTGCGACCATGCAAACGGCGAAATATCGTAAAGATGGCATCATGGAATTTCTCGGGGATACCGATACCATTGTCCCGGACGAAGAAGGTTAGCGTTGGGTTTTCGAGGCATCCTATTTCGATCTGCTTTTCGGGCTGATCATTATATTTAATGGCATTCGTAATCAGATTGCTGAACACTGATGTCAGCCGAATTCGGTCACAAATCAGGGTAGGCAAAATCTGAGGGATTTCAATCTGCGTTTCCGTGTTTTTGATAATAGCAGACAAGTCTTCAAGAACGTTGCTTACGAGCAGATTGAAATCGACTAACTGATTTTCCAATGCTTGCTGGCTCGCGCGTGAATATTGCAGCAGGGCGTTAATCTGATGACTCATCCTGTCACCCAATTTCACAATAGCCTTCAGCCAGTTAAGTTCCTGCTGCTTGAGCTGTTCGTTGGTACTATCCATTAACATTTGAGAGAAATTACAAATACCCCGAAGAGGTTCCTGAAGATCATGAGAAACAATATAGGCAAACGCTTCGAGTTCGGTGTTACTTTGCGCTAAACAGGCTTGTAAGATCCGCTGTTTTTCCGAATACTGCAAACGGATAATAGTGTGCTGTAGATCAGTTATGGCTTCGGTCTCATAAAGTTGCCAAGCACGTGCTGTGCCCCTCATTTCCTGCTTCCAGACTTCAAAAGAACCACGCGGTGTAAATCGTTCTTCACCACTGATGGCATCAATCTCGATCTGCTTCAAAGGGTCACCCGCCCAGTTGACTTCCTGAACGACTTCAGGCCGAAAACAAAGCAAATACTGCCCCGGTTTTTTCAAATGCACAGCGAGCAGACCCGTTAATTGATCCAGGGAGTAAGCGGTGGTTTTGAACAGTGTTTGCAGCCTATCGGTTATAAAAAGGGGCTGGTTTTGTTCATCCAGCCATAAAAGCAGGGCTTGAATGACCGTTGTTTCCGGGGTAATGCCCGCACAGAGTATTCGGTTATCCAAACAGAGTGCAACACCTGTGACGTCGAGATTGTTGAGTAGCTGTTCCGGTAACTGACTCAAGGCGACCGGGATTACGTCAGCAGAAGACAGTTTGGCGGCAATTTTGCTCATTCTTTGCTTGACCTGTAGTGCGATTTGAAACTGTTCGGATCTTTCTTTTTCAACTAACAAAAGTGCAGTCATTTCCGAAAATAATTTAAAAGCAAGGCGCTCAGAGTAACTCACCCGGCGAGGTATAGCGTTTTTGCAACTAAAGAAGCCCCATAGCTCACCATTATCTACCAAGGCCATAACTAAGCGCGATTGTACACCCATATTTTGATAAAAGCGGCGGCACATCGGCGATATACTGCGTAGCACTGCTAAACCAAGGTCTATCTGCAACGGGTTATGAGTTTGATCTGCAATAATGATGGGCACAGGCTCATAGTCCAAGTCCAGAGCATACTGCAACGGCATCAAGACCATTTGTCGGCGGGCGGACTCAGGGATGTCGGAGCGTGGAAAACGTTTATCAAGCACAGAAGGGAAATGCGTTTCGCAGGCTTCAGCGATGGCATGAAAGGAGCCATCATCGAGAAAACGGGCACCTACCACTGAATCGAAACCGGTCAGCCGTTTTAATTCACGGACACCGATAGCCATACCATCCTGCCAGGTTTCAGCGGCATGTAGTTTACTGATGCAGTCGGTGATCTCGGCAATGAGACCCGTTGACCCATTTTCTGACAATTCAGTGGGTATGGCTTCGAACTCAACAATAAAAACGTTACCGGACCGGTGAGCAAAAACATCGAACCGATGGCGGTTTTGCAAGGTCAGAAAGCTGCCGAGATAGCGTGGAAGTTGTGAGTCAGTGATGAGACTCAGACTTTTCTCAAGGATCTGCCGGATGTGTGGCGTCACAATAAGGTCAAGATGACCCTGCAAAAGTTGTGCTACGTCGTTACCGAACCAGACGAGGGTATTTTCGCTAGCCCCTTGAATACGAAAGTCATTTAGGCTTAGGATGAGCAAAACCCCATGTGGCATAATAGCACCCGGAAATTGCACCTGTTCGTGATCACAGTGAGTCAAGTCTACCGGATCATTCGAGATTTGATTGACCCAAGGCTTAGCTTTAGATGCCCATGCTTCCGAAATATCCATAATCAAATCCTAAAGTATAAATTAAGTGCTCTTTATCTGGCATTTTACCAGTGAAGTGTCGAAATATAAATCATTCGTCGAGCCTGTTAGGTAAGATGTACGAACAAACCAACAGTTTTATTGGTGGGTATTTTGTTTTTGCAAGTTACTTTATTACGGCTTGAGAAATCTTAGGTGATTTCCGGAAATTAATTTACCCATTAGATGGGTCGAATCAAGATGTCCCATTTGGGTAGGATTGGGTTACGTTCCAGTCTGGCTTCAATCGTCCGCATCGCTACTTTGGACAGTGA
>Ga0118677_10000145_pt1 | contig 143021 bp, 111 predicted proteins | sample AliMusrvi5mmetaG_FD_86154 | JGI IMG/M metagenome (GOLD analysis project Ga0118677, IMG submission 86154) | reverse complement strand
AGGTCGCCCGGTGGGGCAATATCAACCCCATGCTCAGGCTCAACGGCACGAAAGCCGAAGTGACTGCCGCGGCGACTTGCGGTGAGACGACATACCCGAAAAGGTCCAGGCTGGAGATGCGCGTTTCATCGCGGAGCACCTCGTGCAGGTGGGTGCTGTCGCCGCACATGTGCATGCCGCGACCGAAGCGCAGACCGGCGCCCAGGGTGTCGTAGAGCCGGGTATCGTAGGGCAGCACGAATTCGCGGTAGCTGTCCGCGGAGAGGATGGCCGCGGTGTCTTCCGCGATGCCGAAGCCACCGCGTCGGCGCGGGTCCAGCGTGCGAAAGTAGGCATCCGCCTGCAGCATGGCGGTGGTGATTTTGTCCAGGAAACGGTGACACGCTTCCGGGTACTCCACAATCCACCAGTAGAAATCCGTGCCGACCAGGTCTACCGCGGTCATGTGCGGGCCCATGCCGCTGATCCCGAGCAGCGCGACGTCGACATGCCCTTCCTGCCCGTTGAAGGTCAGCTTCGTCTCCGCGGCCAGTTCGTGCATGCGCCCCCACCACTCGCACATGCGCCCCCACAACCCCGACGTCGGTGCGGGGATTTCAAAACGCTCCATCGCCTCGACGCTGTGAATGGTGGGTCGCGACTGCAACGTCTCATTTTCCGGCCACACGACCTCCGCCCCCATGGCATGCGCCTCGATGACGTTGTCGAAGTAGGGAGAGACATAGACGACCGGGCTCGTGCAGGTGGCGTCTTCGGGAATCTGCTCGATGCGATACTTCGCGAACTGGAGTTGCCAGTAGAACTGCGTTTCCACGTCCGAGAAGAAATCCGCGTAGCGCAGGCCGAAGCGCGGGGCAAAATAGCGCGGAACCAGGCAAAAGCCCACCGGGACCCGGTCGACATAGCGGAACGCGCAGCGTGCCTCCAGGCGTGCGCGGTTTTGCTGCATGCGTTCCTGCGGATAGTCAATATTGAGATTGAAGCGCATCGGACCCTCCGTTATTGCCGGTCATCCCCGAACCGGATATCCAACCCAAACGTTTTGATCTCGAATGGGCGCAACGCAAAGTGGAAACGATCATCCGTCGCCTCCAGATTGGCCAGATGATCTTCCAGCAGGTTGAATTCCGCAACGGCATGCAGCGTCCCCGCACAAGTGATCGTCACTTGGTCGACGGCTGTTCCCGCTGCTTCGTAGACGCGCAACACCAGATGCCCCTGCTCGCCGACTTTGCATGCCGAGAGCACGACGTTGTCGGGTAAGATTGTCAGTGCTCCCCAACGCTGGGGCAGCACGCCGGTATGCGGTGCGGCAGTCACTGCTATCAGGGGGTGATTGAAGGCCTGGCCTTCACGATAGACAGCGGCCTGGCGCCAATCGCCGGCGTGGGGCAGCAGGGCGTAGTCGAAGGTGAGTTCCTGCCCCAATTCCTGGCCGGAATCCGACCCCATCCCCGGTTCATAGCCGCCGCCATACCCATAGGCGACGATGCTCGTGCAACGCAGCAGCGACAACATCAGCGTGCCGTCGGCGATATTGTTGCCCGGCAGACCACGATTGAGCAACGCGACGCCGTGTTCCCCATTGCTGCAATCGATCCAGTTCTGTGCCGGAAATTCGATGCCGTCCGGGCGACTGATTGCTCCGAAGGGGATCTCGTGCGTATTGACCGCCGACTGCAGCGCGGTGGGGAAGAGGGCGCGATACCGCACGCATTCGCTGTTGTTGAGAATGCGCGTGCGGATCTCGATGCGCGGCAATGCGTGATAGAGACGAATGGTGGTCTGGAAGCGACCCTGCTCGCTGAACGGGTGGGCGACGGAATATTCCGAGATCACAGGCCCATTGGTGACCGTCCCCGGCGCTTGACGCTGATCCGTGCTCAACACGGCGCTGCCCGGCACGGGTGGGTCGTGTCGTGTCGTCATCCCGATACAACTGCAGGCATCCAGCGGGCGGTAGAGTTCCCAGAGATCGCCATGATCCGGTTCCAGCGCCACAACATTCGCCGGACCGCGCAGGGCATTCCAGGCGCCGTCTTTCACCAACAACGCGGTGATGGCGCCCGTCTCACGGTCGATGTCCAGTCGATAATAGGCATTCTCCAACGTCGCGTTAGCGCTGGGGGTGGCCGGCGCCGCCGGCGCGGTTTGGGGGAGCAGATGGTAGACTGCATAACCCAGAGCCGGAATCGCCGCAGCCACGAATGCCACTTGCGCCTGCAGTAAGCTGCCGTCTTCGTAATACGCGGTCTCCAGGAGTTGACAGGGGACGGCCTGTCCGTCTGGAGCGAGCAATGTCACGCTGTTGATCCCCGGATCGGTGAAACTGATCCGGGTTTCGACGATGTCCGACCGCGGCGCGCCAAGGGTGTTGTACACCACCAGCGGGATGCCCTCTCCCCGTGTATCGATATGCTCGACAAAGGTGGCGAGTCGCGTCTGTAGCAGGTCTTGCGCGAGTCGTTTTGAACAATCAAAGCCGCGGAGCGTATCGGCATAGACGTGATCGGTCATCACACCGGACATCAAATCGTGGGCCTGATTGAAAAGCATCGGTTCCCAGGCGCGCCAGAGCTCCGCGTGGTCGGTGGTCACGCCCAGTCCGGCGAGCAGCGCCGCGAGACTCTCCACGGTGGATAGCAGTGTTTCCAGCGCGCGGGTCTGCTGTTTGAGTTCAATCCGACTGCTGTATGTTCCCTGGAAGATCGGATTCAACTCGCCACCCACGACCAGTGGTGCATCGCGACGCTGCGCTACCGCGGCCACGTAGTCCGCCGGGACCGCCAGTTGCAGATCGAATGGGCGTTCAGGTTGTGCGTTGAAGGCGTCAACGAGCGCGGGCACGTGGGCTTCCGGCACGCAGACATCCGCTCCCGCGGCTCCCACGCGTTCATGGCCACCGGCATGCGGCGTCAGCAAGGCATAACGTTGTGTGACGAAGTCCGTGAATTCCGACAGGCTGTCCGGCGAGTCGTACAGCAGCGCATAGCTGTAGGGCAACCAGAAGGCGGGCAGGCGCGTGCCGTCCAAACCTTCCCAGTCGAATTCCGCCGGCAACTCCCGGCTGGCGACCCCACGGGCGAACCAGTATGACGTGAAGCCGGCGAGTGTCAACAATTGCGGCATCTGGGCATGATGGCCGAAGGTGTCGAGTCCCCAGCCCACGACTACCTCCACCCCGAGGGTCTTGCGGAAGAACCCCTTCCCATAGAGCACCTGGCGGATGAAGGACTCCCCGCCCGGCATGTTGACGTCGAGCATCACATCCGTACCACCTACAATCGCCAGCCGGCCTTCATCCACGAATCGGCGGAACGCGGCGGCTTCCTCTGGGTACCGCTGCAGGAACGGGGCGACGTAACAGGCCTGATCGAGTGTGAAACGGTAGTTGGGACAGGTTTTCAGCAAGCGCAGCGCGCGCAGGATATTCGGCAATCCCATCTCCAGGTACTCGTCGCGTGTTTTAAAAACCGCGCCTTCCCAGTGGGTGTGTGGAATGAAATAGAAGGTGTCGTGACGTTCCGGCATGATGGTGTTCCTTTGTTCATAATACTGCGGGTGAAACCAGTTCGCACCTACCGAGTACCTGGCGAATTGGAAGAACACGGAGCGCGGGTCTTGCTGGTTTGAGCGGTCCCATTCTATCAAATTTCACTGTCTGGCATTGCATTTGCTGGTCTTTCGCGTTTGGCGTTCCAATGCTTCTTGCGCACTGATGATCTTGGTGTACAACAGGTCCTGGTACGATGGATCGCGGGTGATGGCATGCTCAAAGGCTTTGAGGGCCTCGTTATACTGGCGGCACTCCAGGCAGGTGTCGCCCAGTTGCACATATGCGGCAATATTGTCTGGGTGCCGTTCGATGAGCTGGCGGTAGCGGATCAGATCTTCTTCTGCTATTTGACGCAGGGAAGCGCGGTTGCGGAAGTGGTCAGCGAGTGGGGAACAGCAGATTGCCAGCAGTGAGAGGATGAGGTAGATGAACGCCAGGACCGGGACATTGTACAATAATCCGATCGCGATAAAGACATGAACGACAAGGCCGAGAATGGCTGCAGAGAGTGTTATCAGGCCCAAATCTCCCCATTGCCGCAGAATCCATATCACCGGCAATAAGAGCCCCAACACGAGAAGTGCGAGTCCTCCGAGGATCATCGATTCACCTTCGTTTTGCTCGCGTTGTTCGCGAAGCGAAAAGATTGGGTCAGCGGGCGGAGAGATAGCCGTGGCGTATCCGCGCAGTCCGAATTACCGGTTGCATGGTTGCGTCATAGGCAGTGACATTGGTGATGGTGAGCGCCGTGGTGCCGGCGCCGACGATGCGGAAGGGGAGAGTAGCTATCGTGTGTGTTACCCCTGTGCCCGCGAACAGCAGTGTGACGCTGCCGGTGTTCCACGTCCGACGGCAGGCGACACCGGACCCGAGCGTCGCGCCCGCGTCACGGATGCTGCCGGCGGCACTTTCACCCGCGACGGCCACCGCGGGCGTGAAGGTGATGGTACAGGCGACGGCGCGCGTGGCGCTGTTGGTATCCAATGTGACGGGGATGGCCACCGTGTCCCCGATATGTCCCGCGGCACTCCCGACGGTGAAACCCAGAGTCGCGGCGCCGGCGACGGTGGTCGGCGCGACCGGCGAACTGCCGCCACCCCCACACCCGTTGCACAGGAAGAGGAAACCGGCGAATGCGGCAAAGAGTAATAGCGATCGTGACATCGGAAGCCTCCTATTTCCCCTTACAGATATGGCGAGTCGGGGCCGTCGCGCGTGACGGAGTCCGTTGCCGGTGATTCATGATCCACAACGCCACGCGGATATCGGGAGGCGTGGAGGGTAAACCAGCTTGTACCGCTAATGACTTGACCGCGGCATCGAGATCCGGACGTTCACCCAGTAAATACTGCAGTACCAGATCCGCATCGTCTTCATTCACTAATCCATCGTTATTGAGATCGCCGGTCAGGTGGAGCGCGGCGGTCAGTATGGAGAACGTGGTATCGTTCGGCGCCATCTGGTACATCGCCAATCCGGTGCTGTAGCGATAATACTGACCATCTCCCCCGGTGCCGACCGCCAGTCCCCAGTCCGGGTACAGGCTTTGCGTGGCCTCGATTTGCACCCAGTATTTCGTGCCGGCCGCGGCCTGGAAGGGTGTCGCGAGCGTATATTTATAGTCATACATCGCTATGCCCGCTATCGTGCCGGCGGGTGTCTCCCCCGCGTTGCCGATCCCGGTATAGCGCGCCAGGTAAATCACCCCGTTTGCGCCCGGGGTACTCACATTCGGCTGTGATCCGCCGGCAATCGAAGCATAGATGGTAATAGTGAAATCGGTCAGCGGGTCTCTGGTCCCATTCGGCAATGTGGCATTGTTGAGATACCCACCGCGCCAATCGATCTCCGTGATGGTCTGCGGTGTGCTGAGCGTGAAACTATCGTAGGCATACATGTCAGCATCACTGCCATTTGGGGCGACCCATGATGAGATCAACACCCCGCCGGCAGCACTCGGTGGCTGTGTGTAGACCACCGCGGCGTAAATGGGCAAGGCACAGAGCATCAGCAGCAAGAGACACAGCGAACGTCCCATAACGAACCACCTTTGTACGGGTGACTTCTTTGTCTTATACCATGGGGAGCAGGCGGTTAACCCGCTTTTATTCGCGAAGCTCACCGGCATTATTCATGAGAATGCGAGAAGGACGAACGCACGCTCGCACTCTCCGCTCGCTAGCTTGCGGGTGTTTTTTTTGGTCACTTCACGCCGGTCAACACCGTCACAGATTGCCTGGGGAGACGAATCACCACTTGTGTACCGGAACTGACGTATGGAAGTTGGAGATACCCGGCAGTAGAGATTTCATAGAGTTGCCAACTCACAGGCATGGGGGCTCCCGTACAGGTGATGGAGGTGGTGTGGTCGGTATCTGAACGGTTGATGAGGAGCAGCGACCAGCGGTGTTGTTCGGCGTTGCGTACCGCAAATGCCACCACGGCACGCGGAGCGTCGCTATGTGTTGCTGCGACGGCGCCGATGAGGTAGGTGTTGCATAAATGAAACAGGTGGGCGCTGGGACGCAACACGTTCGTATTGTCCATCTTGCCGTATATGCCGTCGCGTTCGTTCCACGCCATCGTGCCGGTGGCCCCACCGCGTGCCGCGGCTGCAAATACCAACGCATCGAACACCGCGCCTTTTTCAGTGGTCATACGCGGGTCGCGATTCTCCCAGGACCAGCTGATGTTGAATTCATCGAGTAGTACGGGGATGCGGCGGGTGGGGCTTTTCTGGGCGAGCAGGGTCGAAAACCACGCCATGCGTTCGGCCACGGTCTCGGCGGCATCATACACATGTCCATCGCTGTCCGCGCGGTCACCGCTGGCATAAATATGCACGGTGAAAAAGTCCAGATGCGCGACGGTACCGAGGATGAAACGTCGGGTGAAGTCCTCCATATCACTGCGGGCCAACGCCGGACCGCCTACTTCGATGTTGGGGTCCATTGCCTTCATCGCTCGGGCGCAGCGATTGTAAATCTCACACAATTCCCTCACACGGTCGGGCTTCGCGGCATCCTTGAGCGGGCCATAACCGCTGTTAGTGTAGAAATCGATGAAATACTTCCCATCCCATTCATTGGTGACTTCCCAGTATTTGAGATGCCGCTTTTGCTCTACATTGACAATGCGCACGAGGTCGGCACAGAAGCGGGCAAAGGCATCGAATTGGTCTGAATCGAGCAAACCATCATTATTAGCATCCATCCAGGCAGGAAATCCCGGAATATTGATCATGCGTGCCGGGTCACCAGAAAAAGGCGCAGCAAGTGCCAGCGCAATTTTTCGCCGATCCCATCCATGATGTGCAGTATCCAGCCAGCCGTTCGGCTCGGAACTATCCTGCAACATGCCCCAGTTATGGTAGCGCAGAACTCCCGCGTGCAGGTAAGCCATGTTCTTGCGATACTGTGGATCCGCCGCCACATCGGGGTTGCCGGCGGCATAACAGTTCAAGCCAAAACTGAGAGGGGTGGTAGTAGCGATTGTTTGCTGCCAATGGACCTGTGCGGCAACGGGCGCGTCGATTCTATTCGGGTCAAAGGCGGCATCGCGGGCGAAGATGACGGCGTCGATGGCAACCGGTGTCTTCCCCGGGGCGCGGATGAAAAGGATTGATGTACCGAGTTGTGTCGCGGAATATCGACCGATAGCGCGCCAGGTGAACTGTTCTGGGCTCTCCCACAACCAGGAGAGTTCCGTTTGTTTCCCGGTGGCGTCCACGCCTTTTAACTGGATGGCGCCGCCCTTGTAGCGGACCCAGACTGTCCAGGTGGTTTCAGTTTCCCGCGGTACCGGCGCGGTGCAGACTGGTTGGTAGTCACCCAGGCGTTGGACATATTTACCACCTGAGGCATCAGCATCCACCACCACCTCACCGGGCGGTGTTTGCGCTTCCGCTTCGTACAGCAGGTAGGGCGTCTGGGTGGCGCAGTGGCCGGGGAGCAGCAGGCCTATCACGCAGAGAACGGAAAGGAGAACGCAAGAGCATAGCAGGGGAGACTTCCGCATAGCTTCCTCCGGAACGGAGATACCTTCTCATGATATTCGTTTGTTGCGACGCCTGCTCCTGCTCATGCAGTTTGCGGCAAGCTGGCGGCAGCGATCGCTTGCCCGACGCGGCGGTTCGCTTCGGTGGGCATCTGGAGACTCACGCGGGCGGCAAGTGCCGGGAATTCCTGCCGCAACACCCGTTCCGCCATGTGCTGAATGATCACCCCGCCGTCTCCTGAGGTGACGCGACCAAGAATAAGGGCGTAACGGAAATCGTAGAATTCCGCGTAGTGGGCGAGGGCGTAACCCAGATACACGCCAATGGTCTCGTAGAGTGGTCGGACACGTTCGTCGCCGTTGGTCGCCAACTGCTGTAGCGCTTTCAGCCGTTCAGGGAGCGACAGTGCCGCATCGATCGGGAGATTGGCGGCGGATATCAAACGGCCCACCGCCTGCTGAGAAAGGTATTGCACGCCGCACCCGCGATCACCGGACCACTCGTCGACCGGCGCCAAGGGGTGCGCATCGATGGGGACGAAGGCCAACTCATTCATCCAGGTGGTGAGGGAACCATCGGGGGTCACATAGCCCGCCGCTTCGCTGGAGCCCAACGCCACGCCCAGCACAGCGGTCGTATTCAGCGACATGGCCCCGGCCAGCGCGGTGACGTCGCCGTCGTTGATCACTTCCAGCGGCAGATTGCCCCACTCGCGTTGCAGGCGAACGAACAGCTCCGACACGTCAGGGGTGAAGCGGTCGTCGGGTACACCGCGAAACAGCGAAGCCGCGCGCACGCGATTCTGCACGTAGACCCCGGCGGCGCTGACTCCGATGGCATCGACACGCGGCAGGTGTGCGGCGGCGGTACGCAGTGCGGTCATGATTTCGTCATGGTGATATTGCGGGTCGGCGTGCGCGCAGGGATCCCAGACGACTTCTTCACTGTAGACCACCGTCCCATCAAGCACCGCGGCGACTTTTCGATCACTGGCGCCGGCATCAAAACCGATGCGGCACCCTGCCAGGTGGCCACCAATTCTTCGGGTCGGTTCCTGCGCGGCCGGTACATCACCATCGGCACACGGCACAATGGTGAAGGGATGTTCGTAGATCCGCGCCATCATGGCGGCATCGAAGGCCCGCGCACCCGTTGGGCAATAGCTCGCACCAAGCGCTTCTCCCAGTGCCGTCGGTCCACCCAGGTATATTTTCCACCCACCGCGCGCCCACAATAGCGTTTTTACCAGGCGTTCCACCATCGGCAGGTTACGTGCCGCCAGCGGAGATGTTATCGAAAAAATGCGCGTTTCAAAACGCGAACACTGCCCGGAACTTCGTTCCAGGCCAATTACCAATGGCACGCCACCCCCGGATTTTCGCACATCGGCCTGGAAGGCATGATACGTCAGCACTAACGGACGAAAGTGCGCATCCAGTGGGGGAGTCACGCCGGGGACAATAAGCGTGTCTTCTTCAATCAGCATTGTCATAGATCGAACTCCGTGGTGAGCAGGTCTTCAACAATATAATGGCCGTGATTGCGCCGGCGTAAAATTCATTAGTGGAAAGCGTATACCAAACAAGATCATCGGTCAAGAGGAGCTGAGTAAAGAATTTGTGAAGTGTGACGGAGAAAACGATTGCAACTCTTTATACATTACGGCGTATACTGTTAATAGCATACATAGATGGGTGGTATGCAAACCATCAAAAGAGGGAGTACCCTATGTCCACCTTTATCCTTCGCCTGCGTGCCGGCATTGTGCATGCCGGTACCTGCGCGGCATTAGTCGTGCTGATCATGGCTGCCGGCATGGCGCAACCGGCTCCTGGCGCCGGCACTGGTGAACCGAAGACGAATCCTACGGCCCAGGCTGAGGCCTACTTCAAGCATTTCGACAAGAATGGCGACGGAAAATTGACGCCGGATGAGTGGTCGCAACCGGTGCGCTTCAAAATGACGGACACTGACGGCGACGGCGTGGTGACCTTCGCGGAATTTGCGGCCTTCATGGAGAAACTCCGCGCTCCTGGCGCTTATGTAGAACTGCGCTTCAAAGAGTTGGATAAGAACGGCGACGGCAAACTGACAGCCGATGAATTTCAGCCGGCCAATCAGTTCAAAGTCGCTGACGCCAACGGTGATGGTGCGGTCACCCTGGAGGAATTCAAAGCCTTCGTGGCCAAACCCGCCCCGCCGAATCCCACGCCGGCCGCCCTGGCGGAACAGTACTTCAAGCAACTCGACAAAAATGGCGACGGCAAGTTAACTCCCGAGGAGTGGGCGCAAACTGTTCGTTTTAAGATGGCGGACACCAATGCTGATGGCGTGGTTACGCTGGATGAATTTCGCGCCTTCATGGAAAAATTGCGGACCCCAGGCGTCTACATTGAACTGCGCTTCAAAGAGCTGGACAAAAACGGCGATGGCAAACTGACTGCGGATGAATTCCAACCCGTCAATCAGTTCAAAGTCGCTGACGCCAACGGTGATGGCGCGATTACCCTGGAGGAATTCAAAGCGTTCGTCACCAGGCCCGCACCGCCGAATCCCACACCTGCCGCCCAGGCGGAACAGTACTTCAAGCAACTCGACAAAAATGGCGACGCTAAGTTAACCCCGGACGAGTGGACGCAGGCCGTGCGCTTCAAAATGGCGGATGCCAACGGCGATGGCGCGGTCACGCTGGATGAATTTCGCGCGTTCATGGAGAAGCTGCGGACCCCGGATTTTTATGCCGAGTTGAAATTCAAGGAACTCGATAAAAACGGCGATGGGAAAATCACACCGGACGAACTGGATAATAAAGAACTCTTCGCGAAAATTGATGCTGATAAAGACGGTGTCATTACCCTCGAGGAGATGAAAGTTTTCTCGAAGCCGCACGAACCTGCGGTCACGACCCCCAATAAGTGAACGTCGCGGTGTATCGCCGGCATGATTGCGGATGGGTTGATCGGAAATCACCGATTGACCCGTCCGCGGTTGCCAGTCGCAATATTCCTGTGTTCATGAATATTGCGGGTTAGCGCTGCCGTCACGCAGGATCCGGCTGTATCAGGAAGCTGATGGTGCTCCGCAGACTATTTACCCCCACACGCGATCGATCTCCTCGCGCGCCAGTTGTACCCAGCGGGCATAACGCCACGGTTGGCCATGATCGGTCATAATGTCCTTCATGATAAATTCAACATTCAGGCCGTGCGTTGCGAGCAGGGTCTCGCGCAGATCCGCGCGGATAGCGTCTTCGTCCCAATGTGCGCAACTGATCAGCGTGGGATTCGGTTTGCGGCTAAAAATATACTCACGACCCAGATGCTCCGCCATCACGTGGACATTTGACCACGGCGACACGGAGACACGGCGCAAATTGGGGAGACGTTTGATGATATGCCAGCGGGTATCCAGCGGTTCGCAACATCCGTAACAGGCAAGACCGAAGCGTGTGATGAATGGCAATTGGTATTGGAAGACGAATTCCTCAAACATCTCCGGCGATACTCCGACCGTTTCCTGCGATTCGGACAACGCCCAGCAGTCCCGCAGCCGGGCGGGCTGACCGGGGACGAAGTCCGATTGCGGAAGCAAGTCGGTGTGGAAACAACCCCCGGCGGCGCAGATGCCGTCGCCGTTGTTCGGCTGCAACAGACCTTCCACCTCAAACCAATCAAGCATCTGCTGGCAATCGTCACGCAAGAAAGCCATCAGGGTATGCAGATGGTCCGGTTCGTCATACATAGCGAAGAGGAAACGTTCCAGTCCGATGAGATCGACTGCTTCAATGGTCAACCCCATCGTCCATTGATACCAGATGCCGCGGTGAACCACCGGTAGGACGCCGTCAAAGGCCTCCTCAAGTAGGGAGCGCTCCTCCAGGAAGCTCTCCCGATCGAACGCATGCGTGCGGAAATGCAGGCGCGAGAAATCTTCGGGAAGCTGAACGAGGGGTGGTTCCCATACCATGCTACCGTGCCCCAGCCCGTCATTCCCCCACTGTTTACGTGAAGTGACCCCAAAATCGCTGGAAGTGACGAAGCCGCGGTGCTCAAAGCGTGGATTGATGATGATATCCTCGCCTATGAAATGATGGCTCCACAACTGCTGTCGCAACTCGCGTTCATGCGCTTGTGCCCAGCGCTCCCGGCAGCTTAGTGAATCCGGGCTGAAAGCCGCGTTGAGTAACTCTCCTCCAGGCCACAACAGCACCAGGGGGCGCTCCGCTTCCAGACGGTTCAACTTCACGCTTAACCGTCGGCGCTCATCCATAATCGGGCTTGAGCCTACGGCGGCGATTTCCGCACCCAGGCGACGCAGGATGTCCTTGTCATGAGGAGTCAATACAGGCATAAGGAGAATACCGTTGCCGCCATTTCACAGCACGATCAAATTATCCCGGTGGATGGCTTCGTCATAGGGGTGCACCCCAAGTAGCGTTTCAATCGCGTCGGTGTGTACCCCGGCGATGCGGCGTAAATCGGCATCACTGTAATTCACCAATCCACGCGCAATCTCCTGGCCGTCGGGGTCGCAGACGGCGACGACGTCGCCAGCACGAAAATGCCCCTCGATGTGCTGAATGCCGACCGGTAACAAACTGGAACCTCGCGTGCGCAAGGCACGAGCGGCGCCCGCATCTACTAGCAGGGCGCCACGGGGCGTCGCCGCGAACCCTAACCACTGTTTTCGCGCCCCGACGCGTTCATCGACGTGCGCAGCGAACAGTGTTCCCAGGGGTTCCCCGGCGAGTAACCGGGTAATCACCTGCGGTTCATGACCTGAGGCGACCACAGTATGCGCTCCCAGCCGTGTGGCAATTTTTGCGGCGACCAATTTCGACCGCATGCCGCCTTTCCCCACCCCGGACGTGCTGCCGCCAGCCATGCGTTCGATGGCCGGGGTTATGTCGAGGATTTCGGGGAGCAGGCGTGCCTCCGGATTGGTGCGTGGGTCGCCGGTGTAGAGTCCGGCGACGTCAGAAAGGATAATGAGCAGGTCGCACTGCACTTTGCCGGCGATGAGTGCCGCCAGTCGGTCGTTTTCTCCGATTTGTACGCCTTCGATGGAGACGGAATCATTTTCATTGATGACCGGCACTACGGTGTGGCGATGCAGCAGGGGAAGCAGGGTGTTGCGCAAATGCAGGTAGCGCCGGCGGTCCGTAATGTCATCGCCGGTGAGCAATAATTGCCCCACCACGGCGGCATGTTCGGCGAAAAGCGCATCGTAGGCGGTCATTAACGCCACCTGGCCCACCGCCGCGGCGGCCTGGCGTGTTGACAGGTCCGGCTTGGGACCGGCCAGCAGTCCCATGCGCGCCAATCCCAGGCGCACCGCGCCGGAGGTGACCAACAACACCTCGCGTCCTTCACGCACCAGTCGGGAGATTTCTGCCACGATGCCCCCGAGCACCGGGCGATTGAAATCTCCCTGCGGGGTGGCCACCAGGTTGCTGCCCACTTTCACCACAATACGCGTTGCGCAACATAATGCCTGACGGGCGGACGCCTGACTGTCCGGTTCCTGCAATACTTTCATGTGTCTTTGATCTCCGGAATTACAGTTTCCGTCCCACCCGACGCTTCTCCTGCAAACACAACGGAGCCGGTTTCCCGGCTCCGTCGTCGTGATTGCGGTATGGCAAGATTACCACAGACTGTATTTCAGCCGCAGGTAATTCTCGACAATGCCACGCGTGGTGTTGTCAAGGGTGTCGGTGTAGATCAGCACGTCACCGATTTCGCCATTGAAATATTCACCTTGATTCGCGGGCCAACTCAACACAAAAGTACTGCCCGGGGTGTAGGTATGGTTCCCCGTGCCTTTGCTGGCTCCATTCATATAGCATGCCCAGGCGCCGCCGGCACTGTCTTCTACGGCGGTGTAGCAATAGGCGGTGCTGGCAGTGACCATGCTGCCGTTGTTGATCAGGTCGCCATTGTTATAATAGCGCAGTGTAGTGGTGTTGCCTTCGTTACGAATGAAATGATCCTGTCCACTGGGTTGCCAGGTCCAGACGCGGTTCGTTGTTCCACCACCGAGGCATTTTGCCACGGCGAAGATGGTGAACTTCGTTCCGGATGGCGCGGAGCCTTGCAGCGACGGTGAACTGCCGGCGGAGTTCGCCAGTGTGAATTTTACAGAAGGCATGCCGCCGATGCCCGAGGTGTCGAGGAGGATATCCCCGGCGCCGACTTTTCCCATCGACAGGCTGCCGACCGACGCGCTCCACGCGGTGATGTTGGCGTCGGAGATGGTAGTGGTGTCCAGCCAGGCGGCCAGATTCGCGGTTGGCGGTTGAACTTTAATCGGCAAGCCGGTCACACCCGGAGGAGTGGCGCTCATGTCTACATGGCCATCGACATAACTGAAAATCGCCTTCCCGCTGTGACGGCTGATGTCGTAGTCGGACGATTTATAGGCCACGTTGGGGTATACGGTTTTATAATCCGCCGTCTCGGTAGCACCATTGACGTTGGTGCCGTCGCCGGTCATCACCGCACTCGAAGGCGAGGTTACTTTCCCGAGTGCCAACCCGGCGATCTGGTTGTTGTAGACGTAGGCATTGGCCAGGCGCGATTTAGTCTGACACTTCAACACCCCTTTGTCGATGCTGATGGCGCCCCACATGGATGCGGCGTCGGGTAGCATTTCATCATGATCCTGCGCGTAGAGCATCACCGATGTCGTAATCTGTCGTTGATTGTTCATGCACGAGGTTTGTCGTGCTTTTTCCCGCGCCTTGGCGAAGACCGGGAACAGGATCGCTGCCAGGATAGCTATGATGGCGATGACGACTAGCAGCTCGATTAGCGTGAACCCACGTTTGTCTTGCATGAAATTTCCTCCCCAGTAATGAGATAGTATAGTATAATCCAACTGAGGTATGCTCAGTGACGATACTTTCTAAAGATATCGAATTTCGGTGGTTACGACAAGCAAAGAGGTGAAGATACAAGTACCTCAGAGGGAATAAATCGATGACGTCTATCCGCCAGTTGGCGCAACTTGCCGGGGTATCACCGATGACCGTCTCCCGCGCACTGCGCGGGGTGCCCAGTGTGCATCCGGATATCCGCGCGCGGGTTGAGGCGTTAGCCGTCGCGCACCACTACCGGCCGAACCGTCTGGCGGAAGCAATCATGACCGGCAAAACACGCACGATCGGCCTGATCCTTAGCTCGCTGCAAGGCGATTTTACCTCACGCATCTTGCAGGGGTTGGTGCGCGAAGCCAATGCCGATGGCTATCAAATAATGATCGCGGAGAGTTTTACTGATCCGACATTGATTCGCACTGCCGTGCATACGGCCATTGAGCAGCGGGTGGAAGGCGTCGTCTTCTATTGTAATAATATACTCGCGATTCCGAGTATCTCGATTCTCGAATTGTGGAGCCATAATATCAGCGTGGTGGCGATTGATGCCGCGCCGTGTGAACTACCCATCGATTTGGTGGGGAATGACGAAATGGGAATTGCCCAGCAGGCGCTGGACTATCTTTATCGCCTGGGTCACCGCCACATCGCCTATGTGGGTTTACCCTATGGCAGTCGTCTTGCTGCCTATCGAACCGTTTATCAACAGCGGGGTCTGTCGACCGACCTGCTGGTGGGTTCACTCGCGGCGTTTACCGGCAACCCGGACGATGTACAACAGCTGTATAAAGCGCTCATCGCTCGTTCAGGTCCTCCGACAGCGATGATCGGCTTCGAAGATCGTGTGGTGTTGCACCTGCTGCGCGCCGTTCGGCAACAGGGGTTGCGGGTGCCTCGCGACTGCTCGTTGCTTGGATGTGGAAATCTGGAGGTTTCCGCCTTTGCCGATCCGCCGTTAACGACGATCGATCAACACCCGAATGAGTTGGGACGCGCCGCGTTTCGCCTGTTGTTGAATCGGATGCAGGAAGGGAATCCCTCCCATGACCGGCAGGTGAAGACCGTGCTGATACCCTCGGAACTGATCACGCGTGCCTCATGTGCACCACCAAGGATCTCGTGATGGCCGATAGGATGGTCTGCCGCTCCCTGCGCGTACCGGAAGAATTACCGTCTCCACGGCAGGAATTCGCCGACGCGAACCGTAATAACTGAATGAAGACCAACGGGTAAATGCACACCCGCATCTGGAGGCTGTCATGTCGTTAGTAGCCCAGTGGCTCAGGGACACCAATCAACCGAAGTTGACCGACGAAGCGTTGATCGAGAAAGTCATAGAGAGTTTTCCTCAATATGCGGCCATTCGTGACGTCTGGCCCGCGGGCCATGTGGTGATGACCCATGATTATGCCTACGGCATGTTCTTCATCGCCGACGGTCAGGTGGAAGTCACCGTACTCGATGACGACAAGAAACCGACCGGCGCCGTCATGACGCTGGGGGCTGGAAAATTCGTGGGTGAAATGGGGTACTTGCAGGGGGTGAAACGGTGTGCAATCGTCACCACAAAGGTTGATACCACCGTCTATCTACTGCCGAATGATGCCTTCATTAAACTTGTAGAATCTTTGCCCATGTGGTCGATGGTCCTGCTTGACTCCCTCATTGATCGTGTGCGTGAGATGAATGCCAAAGTCGCCGCTATGAAATGATGGCAAACCCTGGGCTATTGCGTATGCGCCGGCTACTCCGCATTATTCAAGAACCCAAGAATAATGCGGAGTAGCCGGAACTTTATTCGCTCTGCGAGTAAAGCGGGCTAACGGCGTTCTCCTACCGCAAACACCGATAACCGGCTAAGCACCGGGCATGCCAGCGCACTCAGGATGCGCAGACGGAGCTTGGCGGTGGTGACGTGGGCGCAGGGAAGGATTTTTCGCGCGCCAATGGTTGTACCGCGCGCGATCTCCAGCCATTGCTCATCGAAGGCGGCTTCAACACTGAATGCCGCGATGCGTTGCCCCAATGCGATAAACTCCTCCAGCCACACAAACCCCAGGGTCTCAGGCGCTGCGAACTCCACGATAACCTCCGCCATGCGGATATCGTCGTCGGTAGCCCAGTAGGTTGCGGGATTAGCGTCGGTCAGATGGCCTGGCGCGAATGCCGGGTCATTGCCGCGAGTATCGGACGCCGTCACGACCTGTCCGAGCGCCAGGTCGCGTGCGAACAGGGAGTCGAGTGTCGCGCGAAATTCCGTGAGCACTCGTATATCTTCGTCCGGTATCAACCCCAGGCGATTCGGGGGGAGATTCAAATTTAATCCGCAGCCATTCCCGATGCTCGCCAGATAGATCGATAATAGCTGCTGAACTGTTCGCGGCTGCTCTTGCGCATGGTAGAACCAGCCCGGTCGTATTGACACATCCACCTCTGCCGGACGCCAGCAGGCGCCGCCGGGTTCTCCCCATCCCAGGCGGTTGAGATCGTCAACCTCGCCAACGTGCATCCCTTCGGGGTTGATGGTATGCCAGCAGGTATTCGACGCGACGCCGCTCTCGTTGCCAACCCAACGAACATCCGGACCGGCGTCACTGAAGATAACGGCATTGGGCTGCAGGCGGCGTACCGTGTCTATGAGCGTCGGAAACCGGTAATAGGTGCGACGATCGATCTGACGCGTCTCTCGCGCTCCACCATAGTAACCGTCACCGCCGTTCGCGCCATCGCACCAGATTTCAAAGATGACGCCGGGATACCGTTCCAGCAGTTCGGTCCACTGGTGGTGGTAAAAGTCGACATAGGCGGGTTCGCCATAAGCGGCATGGTTACGGTCCCATGGTGAAAGGTAAAGACCCATTTTCAGGCCATACTCCGTGCAGGCCTCATACAGGTCCTGCACGATGTCGCCCTTTCCCTGCCGCCAGGGAGCCTGCTTGACTGAATGGGTAGTATATCGGCTGGGCCACAGGCAGAATCCATCATGATGTTTGGCGGTGAGAATCAGGCCTGTTAATCCGGCGGATCTGGCCACGCGCGCCCACTGGCGGGCGTCCAGCGCCGTCGGGTTGAAGCTCGCGGGGTCTTCATCGCCAAATCCCCATTCACGATCGGTAAAGGTATTCACGGTAAAGTGGACAAACCCATAGAGCGCCATGGCATGCCAGGCAAGTTGGGCCGAGGAAGGAGTGGCGCCGTACGGGGCTGGTGCAAGCATGGTGGTATACCTCAGCGCATGGAATCAGTAGGTGCACATATCGTATCAACCTTTTCTGCTGATTTCCAGTGTATGTGCAAAATACCTTAAAAGATAACTATTCGGATAGTGAATATCTTTTATTACAAACGGGTATCTTTATAGTGGATAAAACGTACAATGAATCGGAAACCCTCTTCCCGGTGATAAGTGTGCGATCGGGCTGAGATGCGCGTTCACGGCGAACAACAGAGGAGGGGTGGCAATGGATATTGAATGTATGACTCCCGGGGTGAAGATTGATCGGGCGGTCGCGGATGCCATAGGTTTTCGCGTACAGGCAAGTTTTAACCCTCCCGGATACGCGTTATGTGCACCGGGCGGGAAACCAATCGCTGACTATCGCCCTACGCCGGAGAAAGCCTGGACGGATCTGCCGTATCATTTCTCCACGGATTTCTACTATTCCCTTTCCGCGCTCGAAAGCGTTTCTCCCAAGTATCGCATCGAACGCACACCGGACCAGCAATACAGCGTTCAAGTCACGATTGGCAACTATTGCCCACCCAATGTGATTACTTCCCGCGCCGACTCGCTGCCGTTGGCCATTTGTCGTGCCATTCTTAAAGGGACGGCATTGTCGTAATCCGCACTTTGGATTTCGCGAATAAAGCTTCGGCTTGCAGGCATCTTAATATGCATGGCGAATTGGAAAGCATAGATGAGTTCGCCACCTGCCACAGCCAACAGTAAGGCACCGGGATCCCTGGTGCTCTTGTATCATCGTATGGGTACCCCGCTGCGCCGTTCAATCGTGCGTGGGCAATATACCACACCGGGGTGCCTGCGTTGGCAAATACACACGCTGGCGAGGCTGGGGTATCACCCGGCCCCGCTGAGTGCCGTACTTCCACCCTCCATGTCTGAAGGTCGCTTCGCGGTCACCTTTGATGACGGGTACGCCGCGGTGGGACGCATCGCCTGGCCATTGCTGCTTGAACTCCAGGTCCCGATGACCCTTTTTGTCGTGGCGGGGGCTATTGGACAATCGAACCACTGGGATCAGGCGCAGGGTGATTGTCTGGAACCGATGGCTGATGCGGTCCTGCTGCGTGAACTGGCCGACGCGGGAGTAGAGATTGGATCGCATACCATGTCCCACGCCAGACTCACCGCATGTTCTAATGCGGAACTGCATACCGAGATCGTCGATGCGAAACAGAAGCTAGAGGATCTGCTGGGACGTCCGGTGCCCGGTTTTAGCTATCCGTATGGCGCCTGGGATGCTCGCGTGCGCGCGGCGGTCATTGATGCCGGTTATCGCTACGCAACCGCCACCATACTCGGCCCCGTCACCACAGATACCGACCCATATCTCATACCGCGTGTGAATATGCGCTGGAATACCGTGGGGTGGTTGTTGCAGAGAAAAATCCGTAAAGCCTACAGACAAGGGGGCGCGTGATGCGTATCTACGAAATCATCACCCCCTCGCGCATCGGCGGCGCGGAAACACAGGTGGTCACGCTCACCAAGGCGTTGCAGGCGATGGGCGATGATGTGTGGGTCTTTTGCCCGCAGGGACGTCCTTTCGCCGACTACTTGCTTGCGCAGGGGATTACCCCGGTGTCCTGGAAGACACACGGGAAAGTCGACCCCATGACCATCTGGCGTCATGCGGCCTTCATTAAGCGTCGCGACGTCGAGATTGTCCACGCACACCTTACCAGTGGCGCTTTCCTCGGTAGCCTGGGCGCGCATTGGGCCGGGCGCCCGTGCATCGCGACTGTACATGGTTTCACTAATCCGGGGTGGTACCAGCATGCCGACCTGCTCATTGCCGTCTCTCCTGCAGTCAAAGATCACCTGCTGACTTATGATGTGGAGGAAGAGAAGATCCGGGTGATTACCAATGGCATCCCGATCCACCAATACGCGGTCAGCACCGTGACGGAGGCCAAACTGGCGTTAGGGTTAAATCCAGTGGTGCCGCGTGTCGGCATCGTTGGCCGTTTGTCTCCTGAGAAAGGGCAGGATTTGGCGCTCCGTGCCTGGCCGAAGGTGCTCTCCCAGGCGCCGAATGCTCATCTGGTCCTCATCGGTGATGGACAGATGCTTGAAGAGTGGCAGGCGCTGGCGCAGAAACTCGGTATTGCCGCGGTGGTGGAATTCGCTGGATTCGTCGCCGATCCGCGCGCGGCGATGGCCGCCTGCGATCTCATCGTGGTGCCGTCCCGCAAAGAAGGGCTCGGATTGGCCGCCGTGGAAGCCATGGCGCTGGCGCGCCCCGTGGTGGCCACCGCGGTGGGGGGGCTCAAAGGGGTCGTCGTGGATAGCGTGACCGGTTTGTTTGTCCCTACCGAAGACGTTGCCACCCTGGCGCTAACGATTGCCGGGCTACTGCGTAACCCCGCGCGCGCCATCCGCCTGGGCGCCTATGGTCGACAGCACGCCCAGACCCATTTCGATGTCGCGCGTCAGGTCGCGCTGTTGCGCGACACCTTTGCCGAAACTATTCAATCGCGCTACGCGTTATCGACGCGAAAATAACACCCGGATCTCGGTGCGCCAGCGGCGACAATACATTTCGCATCGTTTCAGGAACTGTTGGCTATCCCGATTATTTCTTTTTCAGCGTCGGCGCCGGTACCGCCTTCCGCGCGACGAAGGTCAAGGATGCAGAGTTCATGCAGTAGCGCAGTCCAGTCGGTTGCGGGCCATCATCAAACACATGGCCCAGGTGGGCGCCGCAACGGCGGCAACGGACTTCTGTTCGCGTCATGCCGGCACTGGTATCCGTGTAGGTGGTGATATTTTCCGGTGCGGCCGGCGCCCAAAAACTCGGCCATCCGGTGCCGGAATCGAACTTGGTCGCTGACGTGAACAAATCTGTGCCACACCCCACGCAACGGTAGATGCCCGTTTCATGATTATTCCAGTACGCATTCGCGAAGGGGCGTTCCGTGCCGCTGTCGCGTGTGATTTCGAACTGATTGCCGGAAAGGATTTTTCTCCATTCCGCTTCAGCAATGGTGATGGGCGGCAATGTTTCATACCCGCCCTTTTCCACATTGTACAGTTTGAGCAACGCGTGCGGCGCTTTCGGATCAACGCCGGAGGTTGATCCTACCGGCACCGTACCGCAAGTGTGAGAATTGATATTGCAGGCGCCGACGGTCTTCACGCTGCAAGCCGGGTGGGTGATGCCGCGCCGCGCATAGTAATGTTGATGGTAGGCTTCCGCCGCGTAGAACACCGGTGCGGGGAGCACCGCCGTCAGCGGTGTTTGCCCCTGCGCGGTCAGTCGCGCCAGCGCCGCAATTGCCTGAGCATGTTGGGCTGGTGAGTGGTAGAAGATGACCGAGCGGTATTGTGTCTTCTCTGGTGCTGTGGCATCGTGGGCGCCGAAGAACACCTCCAGCAAGGTCTCGTAACTCGTTTTCGCCGGATCGAATGTGACTTCCACCACTTCAGTATGCCCGGTGGCGCCGGAACAGACCTGTTCATAACTGGGGTGTAACGTCGTGCCGCCGGCAAAGCCGACGCGTGTGGCAGTTACCCCGGTGAGGTGTTCAAAAGCGGCCTCCACTCCCCAGAAGCATCCCGCGCCAAATGTAGCCGTGTCCATGTTATCCTTCTTGTCCGGCACGGACGCCAAACCGCGAATGCCGGTGACGAACAGCGTCAAGGCGACGAGCGTCGCCAACACCGCCAGAATGCGTACCGTACTCATGTAAGCCTCCGCAAACGAATCAATTACGATGATATTATTCCCCTTTATCTTCGTACAAAACGATTACGGAAGAATATTGTGAGCAGGAGCCACCACGGAAAGAGCGAATGGTGTTGAAAGATTGATTTGAAGGACACATGATGCGCACTTATCGCGTGGGTTTTATCGGTTTTGGCTTCATCGGCAAAGTACATGCCTATGGCCATCTGAATTTGCCGTTGTTTTATGACCCGCTTCCCTTCCGTACTCGAATCACCCATATTTGCACCTCGCGGATGGCAACCGCCGAACACGGTAAAGCCATGGTCGATGCCCGGGTCGCGACGACGGACTATCGCGAGATTACCGAAAACCCGGACATCGATATCGTCCATATTTGCACCCCCAACAATCTGCATAAAGCGGCACTGCTTTCCGCTATGCGCGGGCAGAAGCATATTTATTGTGACAAACCACTGGTGGTCAATCTCGCGGAAGCAGAGGAAATTCAGGCGGCGTTGCCGGCCTACACCGGCATCGCGCAAATGACATTGCAAAATCGATTCTTCCCCGCAACGCTGCGCGCCCGACAGTTGCTGGAGGAGGGGTTCATCGGCCGCCCATTGCAGTTCCGCGCCGCGTATTTACACGCCGGGAGCGCCGATCCCCTGGCGCCGTTGCGCTGGAAATTGTCTGCGGCCGCCGGTGGCGGAGTGATCGCTGACCTGGCCACGCATGTCATGGATCTGATTCACCATTTATTGGGCGATTACGACGAGATCAGTGCGCGCACCCTGATTGCCTACCCGGAACGCCCGGCGCCGGATGGCTCGGGACGTATGCTGTCGGTGGATGCCGAAGATGTCGTCCTGCTAATGGCGCGTATGAACAATGGCGCACTGGGTACGATAGAAGCCACTAAGATCGCCACCGGCACTGAGGACGAACTGCGCATCGAGATTCACGGCACGCGCGGCGCCGTGCGCTTTAACACCATGCACCCACACCAGTTGGAGGTGTTTTCGGATGACGCGCCAGCAACACCGCTAGGCGGGCTACGCGGGTGGACCGCTGTCGACACCGGTCAACGCTATCCCGCACCGGGTGGCGCGTTGCCCTCGCCGAAAAACGCCATCGGCTGGATGCGCGCGCATATGGCCTGCGTCTACCATTTCCTGCAGGCGGTCGACACCGGCGTTCCTGCCGACCCCGGGCTGCGGCAAGGCATCTACCTGCAACGCCTCATCGAGAGTGCGCGTACGGCGGACGCAACACGCGGATGGGTGAAGGTGTAGGTCTTTCACCGGCGGTTTTGGACCAACCGGTCACCAAACCCGTTCGTCGTTTCGTCCTCACCTTAACGCCTGAATGATATAGTTTTTTAGAAAGCCAGGTGTCGCGTGTCTGACATTCATTACCCCCCCATCGCTGTCCATCCGGAACAACCGAAATGTTTCCTCTTCCGCGGCAAGCCGTTAGTGCTGGTGACGGCGACTGAGCATTATGGTGCGGTGATGAACCGGCCGTTTCGCTTTGAACGCTATTTGGCGGACGCCGCGGCAAAGGGGATTACCCTGACGCGGCTCTTTGTCCTCTTTCGTGAATTGCAGAATCCCATTAATCCCTATTCGACCTGCAAACCGGATTCGCCGGATTATCTTGCCCCGTTCTGCCGTACCGGGCCGGGGGTGGCGTGCGATGGGCAACCGGTGTTTGACCTGGAACAATGGAATCCCGAATTCTTCACGCGACTTGATCGTTTTCTCACGTTGGCTGCGGAATACGGAATCATCGTGGAGATTACGCTGCTGAGTAATGCCTATGCGCCCCATATCTGGGCCTTGAATCCACTACACCCGGCGAATAATCTGGACGGTATGCCGAACATTGATTGGCCGGATTTTATGAGCCGGCGCCACGAAAGCCTTTTCACCCGGCAGTGCGCGCATGTGCGAAAGATCGTGGAAGCAACCAACCGGTTTGACAACATCATCTATGAGATTTGCAATGAACCGGGCGGGCTTGCGGCGCCGGGCGCACCGACGTTGGAGGAGGTTAATGACTGGCAGATGGCCCTCGCTGGACTCATCCGCACAACGGAAGCCGCTTTACCGCAGCAACACCTCATTGCAGGTCAGGAGGCTTTCGCGTATACCTGGCCTGATGAAAGTCGGCGATCGGGCCCCGATGTGTTCCAATTTGCCGACCAATCCTTCGCCGCGTTGGATTTCGACGTTGTCAACATGCACCCGCTCTCCAATATGGTTTATCGCGGGGAGCACTATAACCTGGGCGCTTTCATGCAGGGGCAACTCTGTCTGTCCCGGTTTCGGCAATACTGCCTGGATCTGTATCCCGAACGCAAGCCGTTGAACCTGGACGAAGACAATGCCGCCAGTCAGTATAAGGATGAATTCGGCTGGACCATCCATCGCAAGCGCGCCTGGATGGCCCTCTTTTGTGGGGCGCACTATGATGTCATCGATTTCAGCATTCTCAATTATTGCGAAACAGGTTCCCCCGCGTCGCAGCACGGGCTACGCGCCTGGATATCATATCTGGCGCGCTTCATTCAGAGTGTCGATTTGGTGCATGCACATCCGCGCCCGGAATTGTTGATCAGCCATCCCGAGCAGACCTGCGGGGTGGTGCTGGCTGTCGACGAGCAGGAATACTACCTGTACCTGGCGGATGCGCGCGAACGGTACGCGGCGGACGCCGGGGAACCGATCAATGGCGCGGTAGTCCTCGCCCTGCCGAATGGCTCCTTTACCGTCGCCTGCTACAGCCCAACGACCGGCGAGTATTCTCCCGCGCTCCCCATTTCTGGTTGTGCGGCGACGGAAATTCGGCTCCCCACTTTCAAACAGGACCTGGTGCTGCGGATAAAGCGGGGGTGAGATCTCCCAGTGGCATAAAATGGCGCGAATTGGACCAGAGTTCAATAGCCCTCATGATTCATGAACGCATGAATCATGCTACAGCTAGCCGAAGCTTTATTCGCCTCGCGAATAAAGCGAGATAGAGAATGCACGTCACGGATACGATTCGCTGCTTAAGTGGAAAAACGATATGAACGGATGACCAACGCGTCGTGCCCGCCAGTGTCTGGCGGGCACGACGCAAGCTGGTACGCCGGGAGGGATTCGAACCCCCGACCCTCAGATCCGAAGTCTGATGCTCTATCCACTGAGCTACCGGCGCGTAACTTCATTATAGCAAAAAAATTGGCTGACTGCCAGACGGCTGGGAGCGCTAGCGGATTTCGGGTACAATAGACGAGACGGGATTCCTTCCGTTCACCGCCGCATTCAGGAGCTGTCTGATGATCGTTCGCCTGGTCAGTCTCGTGTTCTGCCTCATCCTGTGCGCCATGCTGGCGACTGCGGGGGAGCTGCACACCGAGCTCTTCACGGAGACGCCGACCTTGAACGCCAATGAGCTGTTGCAGCCGCGCGTGATTTTCGCCAACGCGGCAACGAACCGCTGTTATATTCTGGACAGTGGGCTTAATCGCGTGATTGCCGTCGCGGCGGATGGGCGGGCGGTAATGGCCTGGCCGTATGCGGATGAAGGCGCCATGCCGGCAGACCCGCTGCTGCCGTCGCCGGCATTGGCCGGGGCGAAAGATGCCGTCTATTTGCTGCGCATCGACCGCACGCAACGCCAGGTCGACCTGGTGGCGCTGGATGGTCCGGGTCATGCGCGCACCATCACGCTGCCCGATGGCATGGGGAACGGCGCGGTGACGCTGGATGACACCGACCGTTTGCTGGTGGCCGCCTTGCGCGTCGCAGGAACCAAAACGACGCTGGTGGTGGCGCGGGAGGGGGAAGACGGCGTGATGACGCCCATACTCACCCATGACAATCCGTGCGACGATCAAACGAAAAGTCTTGCCCTGACCGGGTTTACCTTGAGCAACGACGGACGCCTCGCGTTGGGTATTGCGCAGAGCGGTGACACGGCATACAGTTTCACCCGGAGTTGGCTCGTGCAGGGGACGCTGCATGATGGGGTGGTGACGGGGATAAAAACCACGCATCGGTTTTCCCTGCTGGATGCACGCGGCAAGGTGCTGGATCGATTTCGTGCGGCGCAGGCGCTGACCGGGCGCAACGGTTTTCCGGTCAAACCCTGCGTGCCGTTGTTCACCGCACTGGCACTCACACCAGGCGGTTCCATCATCAGCGCGGGACATACCCTTGATCCATTCTTTCGTGTCTACGGCAGTGAAGGTCGCCTGTTACTCAGCCGTCCACGCCAGGCAATCGGCGGACAAACACTCACCGTATTGCCCGTCAAAGAGGGTGGGTTTCGCTTGTTTGCAACCCAACCGGCGCAGAGCCGGGTAGAAGAAGTGACGTTGGACGGACGGATTATCGGAGAATTAGGACGCCCGGTATCCTTTTTATTAACCCATCCGTTGGCGCTGGCCGCCGCGCCGGCCGCGGTGTATGCACTCGTGAAATATCCTGATGGCCTGTACCTGCTGCGGTTCGCCCGTGATGGACGTTTTTTGTGGGCGCGCGCAACGCCGCCACCAAAAGGGATGGAGAACGCCACCCCGTTTCTGGACACGGTGCCATCCGGCGATCACGTGTTGATCGGCTGGCGCCAGCCGGACACCGCGGGACTCGGGTGGGTGGAAACGGTGATGGATGATGGCACGCCGGGTTTACCATTGTGGCCGGAGGTGTATGTCAAATCGGGCCTGCTCACCACGGCGTTACCGCAGACACCGCTGGTCGTCGGCGAGAATGGACGGCTCTATGTACTGCGTGAAACCAAAGATGGTTCCCGTGTTCAGGCCTTCTCGGTTAGTGGCGCTTTACTACAGCAATTGCCGCCGGCGATTCAAGGCGTCTTCACCGTAGCTGCTGATGGCAGTTTTGGAACGGCCGGTGTGGATGCTGATGGATTCACGATTACCCGCTTTACCCGCGATGGCGTCAGCCACGGCTGGAAACGCGTGCCGCGACCTGCCGGGTTGGATGATCGACTGCTCCCCGCGTGCGCCAAAGGTCTGTGGGCCTGGCTGACCGCCACGAAATCTCTGGTGCATTTCGACGATACGCTGACCCTTGTCGACGAATCGTCGCTGTATACACCGGAAGGTGATCGAATCGACCAGGTGCAGTCGATCGCCGGCGATCGCGAAAACCGCCTGTATCTGGCGCTGCCGGACCGCATTTTGCTGTTGCAGGCACCATGACTACCGGCGATTTGCTGCGCGAGAAAAATGTCATGGGCAGAAGTCACAGGTGTGTTTCTCTCACCAGAATCGTGGTTGCCATAACCGCGGAGTCACTGAATGGACTTCACGGTGACGTTGTATGTCGCGTCTGCCACCCCAGCATCGCGGCTTGTTTGTGAAGAAGTGGTTGTGGTATAGTTATAGTAAGGATGTGTAATATGCGGCGCGCGTCTTTGTTATATCATGTCGTGCGCGTCGGACTGGTGCTGGTCTGTTGGGGCGTGTTGTCGTCCATAGTGTGGGCAACCGATCTGATAGAACCGGTGCCATCGACGTCTCCGGCGTTTCTCACGCTCCGCCAGTACGGCGAACGCGGGTTGCTCAGCGTAGGGTGGGAAGCGGAACTCGTCACACCTCCGGCGCGACCATTGACGCGCTATGACATCGCATTCCTGCTAATTGAACCGTTACAACGCTTGACTGCATTGGTCGAAGTCGATGCGCATGCCGCACTCACACCGGAAGCCCAGCGACGGCATGATTTGGCGTTGCAGGCGATCATGGGAATGTCCACCAGCGAGTACCAGACCCTGGTGAACACAGCCGGTCAGATGTTGAGCCTTTTTGGAGACGGGATCGAGGCTTTAGCACCCGGCCTGGCACACCGTGCCGTGACAGCGGTGCATCAATTGGCCACGCGCGACTACCGCGCCCGTATACAGTCAGCGAGCAGTCCACCGCTCCCGATGATTCAAGTGACGGTCGACACACATGCACACCCCAACTCGATTATCGATCCGCGATCTGTATTGCCGGTCCAAAGTCGGCTGTCCTTGCGGATGGATGGCGTCGATGTACCCGGTATCGCTGTCGGCACGCGTCCCATCAATTCGCTGGAAGCCGCGTTGGATGTCGCGCTCAAACACCTGCGCCTGTATGGATCATTCGCCGCGCTACCCGGGCAGGATGCGAGCCAGATACTGCGCGCCGACCTCGGTCGCGCCACCGTCGGAGTACGTCTGGATTTCTGGCGTATCCACGAAATGAACATAAGCGGCATTTTTGAACTGCATGTTGTCCGCTCGTGGGACTCCGGCATCACGATCACGGACTCTGGGGCAGTCGGCGGCGTTGGGTTGTCCTGGTAAGACCCAGTACGATCAGAGAATAACGTTCGCTAAGCGCCGCGATATGCTGACAGAAAGCGAAGCAGATGCCGGACTCGTCACTCTCCATTCATCTGGCCCGCATGACCGTCGGGGATGTGCCACGCGTCCACGTATTGGAGACGCAGTGTTTCACACTCCCCTGGGATCTCTCGTCTTACTATCATGAAGCAGTAAACCCGGCGAATTGTTATCTGGTGGCCTGGTTGGGGACGCAAATAATCGGCTTTGGCGGGATGTGGGTCGTTGAGCAGGAAGCGCATGTCGTGACGCTCGCCGTGCAACCGGAGTATCGCCGTCATGGCGTGGGGCGCTTGCTGATGACAGCGCTGTTAGAGGAGGCGCAACGACGCGGTGTTATTTACTTCACCTTGGAAGTTCGCGCCAGCAACACCCCCGCGCAAACGCTGTATACCTCTCTGGGGTTCCGGACCATCGCGTATCGCCGTCACTATTATCCCGACAATGACGAAGACGCAGCCGTGATGGCCCTGGATATGGGAAACGCCTCTTACCCCGCATGATTCCTGCGGGGTAAGAGGCGTTTTTCGTGCAGGAACAATGCAGGTTATCGCACCTTGCTGCCGTTGGGCACGGTGCGATCGGGCAGCAGTACGGACATTGTCTCGCCATCGCTGGCTGCCAACAGCATTCCTTGTGAAATCTCTCCGCGTAGCTTGGCCGGTTGCAGGTTGGCGACCACGATAACTTGCCGGCCAACCAGCGACTCCGGGGCATATACCGCGGCGATGCCGGCGATGATTTGCCGCGGTTGGTCTTCCCCGAGATCGACTTGCAGTTTTAGGAGTTTATCCGCCTTCGGGTGCTTCTCCGCGGAGAGGATCGTCCCCACCTTCAAGTGGACTTTGGCAAAGTCATCGATGCTGATCAACGGTGTGACGGCGATTTCGACCGTCGGGGTTGCCGCGGTCTCAGATAGTACTGACGGCGTGGCGGGGATGGGTTCTGTTGGTGTGTCCATATCGGGTGCTCCTGTTTCTTGAATACGTGGGAAGATTGGCCCTTCCGTCTGAATGCGACAGCCAGATTGCAGACCGCCCCAGGTCAACTCCGACCAGCGCCAGGATGCTGGTGTCCAGCCGATCTGGCGGGCAATGTGTTCAGCCACCGTGGGCGTAAAGGGGTAGAGCGCCACCGCGATCTGGCGCAGGCTTTCCGCCAGTGTATACATCACGCGTTGCACATCCGCGGTGTAACCCGCTTTCTGTAACTTCCAGGGCGCCTGCTCTTCGATGTAGCGATTTAGAAAACCGAGTAAGTCCCAGATGGCCTTCAAGGCTTCCATATAATTCACAACACGTCCGCTGAGGTGCATTTCCACCAGTTGGACGGCGTTCCGAGTCTCGGGTAACGCATCGGCGACGGATGGAATGACGCCGTCGCAGTATTTACCGATCATCGTCACCGTGCGGTTGACCAGATTACCCAGATCATTGGCCAGATCACTATTGTAGCGCCGGTAGAGCGCTTCCAGTGAGAAATCACCATCCGCGCCGAACGGCATCTCGCGCAGCAGGAAGTAGCGCAGCACATCCACCGCCACGGGTTGCTGCGCGCCGGATACCCCCACTAATTCCTGAATCAGATCGAGGGGATTGATGCGAAATCCCTTGCCGCCATGCTTGGATTTGCTGATCTTTTCACCACCGATGGTCCAGAAGCCGTGCGCCACTACGGTCTCCGGCAAGGGAAGGTCCGCGGCCAACAGCATGGCCGGCCAGAGCGTAGCGTGGAAGCGCGTGAAGATATCTTTGCCCACCAGGTGTGCGTTTGCCGGCCACCACTCCTGGAATTTCTCCGGCTCGTTGGGAAACCCGGCCACGGTGATATAGTTGATGAGAGCGTCATACCAGACATATATCACCAACCCCTGCGCATTGGGTAGGGAGACCGGCACGGGAATGCCCCAGTCGGATTTGCGCGTGATATTCACATCGCGCAATCCACTTTTGATAAACGAGACGACCTCGTTTTTGCGGAATTCCGGTTGTAGCCAGTCCGGATGCGCCGCGATATACTCCAGCAATGGTTCGGCAAAGCGACTCAGACGAAAGAAATAGCCCGGTTCTTTCATCCACTCCACGTTCCGCCCGCATTCCGGGCACTTGCCGTCCACCAGTTGGGTCTCCAAATAATGCGTTTCGCACGGGATGCAGTACCAGCCTTCATATTCTGCGTAGTAGACATCTCCCCGTGCATATAACCGCTCAATGAGCGATTGCACCGCCAGATAGTGGCGCGGTTCCGTGGTGCGGATGAAGTCGGTGTAGGTGATATTCAAACGGGTCCAGGTATCGCGGAAGGCCGTAGCCATCGTTTCGACAAACGCCGTGGGATCTTCGCCACGCTGCAACGCCACCCGGGCTACTTTCGTTGCGTTTTCATCTGTTCCTGTGGAAAAGAGTACCGTATCACCCATCATACGATGAAAGCGCGCGAGGACATCGGCGGCAATCGTCGGGTACGCAGTACCCACATGCGGCACATCGTTGACGTAGTAGATAGGGGTAGTAATGAAATAGGTGCCCACGGTACTCCTCCAATGAACATCGTCAGGGCAGGCGATAGCCGGCCCTGACGCAATGCACCTATTTTACCAGAAATCCGTGCGTGACGGGAAGAAATGACGGGAGTTCGAAACCGCTGACCTTATGTAGGTCGATAAACGTTATTGATTTCCATTAACAGCATTTCGTTGTTGTTAAAATGTGCCAATCAACACTTTGACAACCGCGACACTGGCAGCAAGAATCTCCGCCACAATGAGCGCTGCTGATGTGAGGGCGATAAGATTCGGAAAAAAGTTCGTCATCGGACCACCTCCCGGTTTGTGTGTTGGCATATTGTTAGTCATGTGTTAGTAATACTAACGCACATCTAACTGTATATTAATATTTATACCACACTTACGACGGTTTCTAAATACATGCGTAGATTAAGATTGTGTTAGAAAGTCATTTAGATAGTATGTGGGGGTCAGTAATAGCCTGAAAACGACCTCTTTAACAATAATTTAATGTACATTTGAGCAAATACGGCATATTGGGACAGCGTCGTGGAAACCAATCCGAGTAATGACGTTCCGGGGCACTGGTCGTGTTGTGTAATATTGCGTATAATGGATGAACTACTTTTCGCGGTTATGCCGCGAGGCATTCAGACGAATGTGGATGCATCGCCTGGAATATGGAATGAGGACTAGAAGGATAGGTGTCGATGCGAACTGAGTTAAGGACAAGGTGCCGGACATTCCTGCTGTTTTGTGGGTTGCTCGCGCCTCTTGTGGGTCTGGTCGCCGGAGCAGTAGCACCGACGCCGGGCGTGACCCCGGATAGACACAAACCAGCGGTAATGGCGACGGTGAAACTTCCGGGATCCCTGACCAGGAATTCCGATGCGCTGGTACGTGAAGTGCTGATCGAGCATAACGCGGTGTTCCATGGCAATCAAGCATTGAAACAGATCGCGCTGACCTTCGATGATGGACCGCACCCCGGGTTTACTCCGCAGATACTGGCGATTCTGCAGCAATACAACGTGAAGGCATCCTTCTTCCTCGTCGGGATGAAAGCGATGCAAGCGCCGGATCTGGTGCGTGCGATCTTCGACGCCGGCCATGGCATCGGCAACCACACCTTCCACCATCCCCGCCTCCCCACGATTTCACCCCAGGAGATGGCACAGGAATTGCGTTTATGCGGAGAAGCACTGCAAGCTATAACCGGCGAATACCCACACTATTTCCGCCCACCGGGCGGGCGCGTGGATGCTGAAGTACTAAAAGTGGCGGAATCACGCGGGTATTCCACCATTATGTGGTCGATCAGTCCGGCGGATATTAAACATACCTCACCGGAGCGCATCTTGCAGATAGTGACAAAACAGGCGCATAACGGAGCGATTATCCTACTGCATGACGGGGTGCCGGAGACGATCGCGGTATTACCCCAGTTGATTATTGCCTTGAAAGCCAAGGGATACCAATTCGTCACCATTGATACCTTACTGCAGGAAAATACTGTATTGAAACGGTGACTTGAGACCAAACCTTTGGTTCGGCCTCTTGTTGCTTTACTGAGGTTGGTGGTATAGTATCCATGAAACTGCTGCCGACGGCGCCGTGCCGTCATCTAGCCAAGTGCTGTCCCGGATCAACCTCCCGAATGGTCAGCCTCATGGGGGACGAATAGCCAATGCGCCCATCCACACAGGCTCATACGCTGCGATGGTTGTTGAGCGGTCTCCTGATAGTCTCGCTTCTTCTGCCGTCCATCTCCTATACACGTCCTGGCCACGCTGAACGTCGCCAGTTGCTTCAACAACGCAAGGCGTCTCTCCAGCAGAAGATCTCCATCATGCGCCGGCAAATTCGCGTTGTGAAAGCCCGTGAGGTCAAAACACGGCATCACCTGCGCGATACCGAACACCAGGTACGCGTAGCGCGTAGCACATTGCAGTTTGCGGTCTTCCGCGTCAACCGGGCGCGCGCGGAATTGCACGCGGCCACCTCTATGTTACAGCAGGCGCGTTTGAGCTTTCTCAATGCGCTGCATCATGCTCAGGCGCGTCTCATCCGGATGTACGAACGTGGTGAGATTGGTTATCTGGATTTTTTGTGCGGCGCCAAAGATTATGGCGATTTATTGCAACGGTCAAAGATGACTGAATATCTGGTCGAGCAGGACCGGACAGTACTCGACGACCTGCAGGAACAAAAACGTCGGGTCGCGCGATATCAGACCACGGTACGCCAGAAAGCCGCGGAATACGAAGCGCGGAAAGTGGAAGTCGCGCTTATCCATGAGCGCCTGGATACAGAACGCCGTTCAACTGAACACGTGCTGGGGCAGGTGGAAGATGCGCGCGGGGATATGGAAGCGGAACTGGCGGCACTGGAGCGCGACTCGGCTGCTGTAACCTCCATGTTGCAATCGTTGTCGAGTACCGCCGGCGGTCAGCGCCGCTTCAATACCGTGTATGTTGGGCGCCAGGGAGGTTTGCCGGTCGCGGGGCGTATCACTTCAGGATTCGGGTACCGCACGCATCCGCTGCTGCACTACCGACGATTGCACACCGGTGTTGATATCGCGGCGCCGATCGGCACCCCGGTCTTTGCCACTGGAGGTGGTGAAGTGGTATATGCCGGTTGGCGCGGCGGGTATGGCAACGCCGTCATTATCGATCACGGTCACGGGAAAGCGACACTCTATGGCCATATGTCCGCAATTCTGGTGCATGGTGGACAAGTGGTTTCTGGTCGACAGCAAATTGGGCGTGTCGGTTCGACCGGCATCTCTACCGGTCCGCACTGCCATTATGAAGTACGCATCAATGGCCGGCCGGTGAACCCGCTGTAGTGGGCCGGCAATATTGAAAACGGTATGGGCCGGGGCATTTGCCCCGGCCCGTTTTGCGCGTCTCACACCACTTTCTGGATACGACTGCCGTTTAAAACTCCGACTGACTGAAGATGATATTCGTCCGGATGGCCACGTAGGCTAACCAGCAAGAGATAATGATGCCGCCCAAGGCAATGCACACATCGAGCGGATACGTACGCGGTTTTGTGCGCCAGGTGCGCCGGAGGCTGACGGCGCCGAGGATCAGACTGGCTGGCGCCATGACGATCATCATCGTTAACCCAACTGTTCTCACCACGAAGAGCGGGATTGTGAGGATCAGTGCGAGGTAGCACAGCGGAAGTGCCAGACTGATGACGGCGCGCCACTCCAGGATGAACCGCTCAGCCGTTGTTGGCGTCTGTTCACCTTCTTCCGCGTGAGCACAACTCTTGCATGATTCCGGTTTGTGCGACATTGTTGCCTCCCATAGCATGAGTCACCGTTGCCATGTCGCGTATTACACGGTTTTCGCCGGAACCGACATCAACTCCCGTAAAAATCGTCCGGTATAACTCCGTGACGCCGCTGCCACCTCTTCCGGGGTACCAGTCGCCACGATTTCTCCACCACGCGCCCCACCTTCCGGCCCCAGATCGATGAGGTAATCGGCCTGCTTGATGACGTCCAGGTTATGCTCGATGACGATAAGGGTGTTGCCGGCATCCACTAATCGTTGTAATACCCCGAGCAAGCGTTCGATATCAGCGAAATGTAATCCGGTGGTCGGTTCGTCCAGCAGATAGAGCGTCTGTCCGGTATCACGCCGCGCCAGTTCGCTGGCCAGTTTGATGCGTTGTGCTTCCCCGCCGGAGAGGGTGGTGGCCGGTTGTCCGAGGCGGATGTAATCCAACCCCACATCGGCCAGCGTTTGCAATTTACGACGTATCTGCGGGATATTCTCAAAGAGGTGCAACGCATCTGCCACGGTCATATGCAGCACGTCGGCTATCGTCTTGCCTTTATAATGCACCTGCAGCGTCTCCCGATTATAACGCGCGCCCTTGCACACCTCGCAGGGGACATAGACATCAGGCAGAAAGTGCATCTCGATTTTGATGATGCCATCTCCTTTACAAGCCTCGCACCGACCACCTTTCACGTTGAACGAGAAGCGTCCGGGTTTATAGCCGCGCACGCGTGCCTCAGGTGTTTGTGAGAACAGGGTACGGATCAGATCAAATACCCCGGTGTAGGTAGCCGGATTGGACCGCGGCGTGCGCCCGATAGGGGATTGGTCGATATCGATGACTTTATCCAGATGTTCCAGACCGAGAATTTCCTGGTGTTTGCCCCACAGCGTACGTGCCCCGTGTAAGCGATGGATGAGACGTTTATAGAGGATATCTTCCATCAGCGTGGATTTTCCACTGCCGGAGACCCCGGTAATGGCGACGAAGAGCCCGAGAGGAATCTTTACGTCGATATTCTTCAGGTTGTGTTCGCTGGCGCCGCGGATCTCCAGGCATTTTTTCGTGGCTTGGCGTCGTTGCGTCGGGATAGCAATGCGACGATTTCCGCTCAAGAATTGCCCGGTGATCGAATCCGGACACGCCATCACCTCCGCCGGCGTACCGGCCACGACCACATGCCCGCCAAGCTCGCCGGCGCCGGGGCCAATATCCACCACGTAATCCGCGGCGCGAATGGTATGCTCGTCATGTTCGACGACGATGATAGTGTTGCCGACATCGCGCAGGCGAAGCAGTGTCTCGATGAGCCGGTCGTTATCGCGCTGGTGCAATCCGATAGAGGGCTCATCGAGGATGTAAAGCACGCCCATGAGACCAGAGCCGATTTGCGTGGCCAGACGGATGCGTTGTGCTTCGCCGCCGGACAACGTCGCCGCAGCGCGGTCAAGGGTGAGATAATCCAACCCCACATTCATCAAAAAGCCGAGACGTGAGCGGATCTCCTTGACCAATTGGTGGACAATTAATTGCTCGCGTTCCGAAAGGGTGAGGTTGGTGAACCAGGAAAAGGTATCACCTATCGCCGCCGCAGTGACGTCGGCGATATTTCGTTCGCCCAGTGTGACCGCCAGAATTTCCGGTTTCAGGCGTCTACCCCCGCAGGTCGGGCAAGGTTTAACGCGCATGAATTGTTGCAGCGTGTCGCGATTGTCTTCGCTACTGGTTTCGGTAAATTCTCGTTCCAGCAAGCCGACGATGCCCGGCCAGCGCGCATCATACACATGTAGGCGTCCGGCAGTATTGTGGTAGCGTACGCGGAATTTCTGTTCGTCCTTGGTACCATGCAAGAGAATATCCATCTGTTCAGGCGAGAGCAACTTCACCGGCATTTTCATGTCGATGCTCTGCGACTCGCACATCGATTTCAGGACTGCGGTGTACCAACCACGAATGCCGCTGCGCCAGGGGAGAATGGCACCTTCACTGAGTGAAAGGGTCATGTCCGGGATGATGAGATCCTCGTCCAGTTCGTTACGTGTGCCCAGTCCCATGCAATCGGGACAAGCGCCGTAGGGGCTGTTGAAGGAGAAGGCGCGGGGCGCCAACTCCTCGAAGCTGATGCCGCAATGCAGGCATGCAGCGTTTTCGCTAAAGGTAATTTCTTCGCCATCGACAATTTGGACGGAGGCGATGCCTTGTCCTATTTTTAGCGCAGTTTCTAAAGACTCCGACAAGCGTGAGCGTAACTCTGGTTTGGTAACCAAACGGTCGACCACCACTTCCACGGTGTGTTTTTTATAGCGCTCCATCTCGATGTCATCGTTGACATCACATACCTCGCCGTCGACGCGGACGCGTACAAATCCCTGACGGCGAATATCGTCTAGAATGGCTTTATATTCTCCCTTGCGACCGCGCACCACCGGACCGAGGATGAGTAGCTTCGTGCCATCAGGCAACATCTCGACCTGATCAACGATTTGCTCCAAACTCTGTGACGCGATCAACGCACCACATTGGTGACAATGTTGACGGCCTATGCGTGCAAAGAGTAGACGCAGGTGATCATAAATCTCCGTCACTGTGCCAACCGTGGAACGCGGATTGCGCGTAGTGGATTTCTGGTCGATAGAGACGGCGGGTGAGAGCCCTTCAATGAGATCGACATCCGGTTTGTCCATCTGACCCAGAAATTGCCGCGCGTAAGAGGACAACGATTCGACGTAGCGACGTTGACCTTCGGCATAGATAGTGTCGAACGCCAGCGAGGATTTTCCGGATCCGGACAGGCCGGTGATGACCACTAACTGGTCGCGCGGAAGATCGAGGTTGATATTCTTCAGGTTGTTTTCGCGCGCGCCGCGAATTCGCAGGTGGGTAAGAGCCATAACGGTGATTCCGGTCTCCGAGTAGGGTTGATGGATATATCGCGGCAGCATTCGAGGTGGGATCGGCAGTTCGCTGCCGCGTATCCTCCGGCGCAAGGTGTCGATCAGGCGCTCAGTAGCTCGTCTATCGCTTCGCGAGTGAAGCGGGCTAGCCCGCATTATTCGCTTTGCGAATAAAACGGGCTAGTGAAATTGCATTATAGCACATCTGTGTGCTATTTGTCGTCGCGCATACTGGAGAAAAATCAGGGGCACATTGCGGAAATTTCCGCGGGGGTCACGGCGCGGTTATAGAGGCGCACATCGTCAAACGCACCTCTGGCACACCACTGTGTTTGCGCGGCGCCCGGGTTGGCGATACCGATATACCAGGGTGAAGTGCCGGAATCATACGGGGGTGCAGTGGCAGAAAGGTCCAGATATCTCGCCTGCGAGCCATTGATATACAGCAGGAGTGTTCGTTGCCCGCTGTTCACCACTCCGGTGATCAGCGACCAGGCGCCGATGGTAAGCGACGTGCTCGAGGTGACGCTCACCTCCTGCCCCCCACATTCGTGGATGAAGGACACGGTACCGGCATGATTATAGCGCAACCCGAGTGACGCCCCGGATTTCATGAGCAAGGCATACGCCCCGTCGTTGGCATCGAGCGACGTGCCAGATGGCGTATCATCCGGATCGAACCAGACGGAGAGCGTGTAACTCCCTTGGTGCAAGGAGTTGAGCGTGGTGGAATCCGCCAGGCTGACATAACTGGAGATGCCGTCACCATGCAATGCGCCACCCGTCTTCCCGGCAACCCAGGTCATGTTGTTGTTCAGAGTTCCGGTGCATGCGTGACCCGAGTCGTCGTCCACGGTTACACCGGTCATTTCGTCACAGCCCAACTGGGCCTGCAACCCGGGGATCAGGTCCACGGATGGGACCCGTTTGACATGTCCATCACAGTATCCGACGATTACCGTTTTGTCATGCCGGTAGACGATATCCGCCGCGGTGTAGGCGACATTGGCATACGTCGCCGGCACCGTCGATTCCTGGTGCCGACCATCGATCGTGAGCGGCATCTCAGAGGCATCGGCGATCTTAGCCAGTGAAGTATTGGCGACAAAATTATTGTACACATAACTATTAGCCTGCGTTGCACTCGATTGGCACAGCAATGTCCCCGCTGGCAGGTTGATGGCGCTCCACACTTTGCCGGCATCCGGCATTTTTTCTTCGTTATCGTGGGCATTCATCTGTATCGCCATGACGATCTGGCGCTGGTTATTCATGCAGGCGCTTTGTCGGCCTTTTTCGCGTACGCGTGCAAAAACGGGGAACAGCAACCCGGCAAGGATGCTGATGATCACGATGACGATGAGGAGTTCGATGAGGGTGAAGCCCCGGTAGACTATCATCAGGAGATGCTCCAACAGACTATAGCTTTCAATTGTATTGTAGCGTATCAGTGTTGTGTCAACGTGGTGTGAGCATCAGGTTATCAAATGATGAGAAAGACGACGGCCCACTCGGTAGAACGAGTGGGCCATCGTCTTTTGAATTGTCATATTGGCGTTATTGACCGGCTAATGCCGAAACTTCGCTCGCGGAGAGCACTTTATTGTAGATGCGGGCATCGTCAATGGCGCCTTTTGCATTCCAACCCCAACCACCGCCGCCCGCGATTGCTGCGCCAAGACGCCAGGGGACGCCGCTGTAGTTGGCCAAGGTGGAGGAGGGAGCGAAGGATGCCGTGCCTTCCTGTTTGCCGTTGACATACAACGTGATGATCCCGACAGTATGATCGATAGTCGCGGCCACGTGGTACCAGCTACCCGGGGCATACGTATCCGTACTGGTGACGCCGGCAGACGAGCCCCATCCCTGCATCCATTGGTCCACCCCGAAAAATCCGCCATGATTGTAGCGAATGCCGCTATGAAATCCCTGGTGCATGATGATGGAGTAGGCCCCGTTCTGCTGGCTGATGTCGCTGCCGGGATCATCGGTTGGTTTGAACCACGCGGTCAGCGAGTAGCTGCCGATGCACACGGGAATCAGCGTTGCGCCATTGGCGATGTCGGCGCAACTGTTGGGCTGTCCATTGCAGTAAAGCGCATTGCCGCTATGGCCGGCCACCCAGGTGGCGGCGGCACCCAGCGTAGCGGCATTCCCCTCACCGGAGGTATCCGCGGCGCTGGTTCCGCTGCCTTCATCCAGCGCGAACATGGCCATCAGGCCGTCGATAAGTTTGATTTTCGCCGGCATCTCCACATGGCCATCCAGATAACTGGCCAGTGCTTTACCGCTGTGCCGGGTATCCACGTCCGCATTCGTATACCCCACATTATCGTAGGTGATCGGGGTCGTGGTGGCGATATGGCTGCCGTCAACGGTGAGCAGCGTGGTGGTCGGGTCGCCGGCTTTCCCCAGGGCCAGACCGGCAACTGAATTGTTGTAAATATACCCGTTGGGCAGTCGCGACTTGGTAGGACATTTCAACGCGCCTTTGTCCAGCGCGATCGCGCCCCACATTACGGCGGCTTCGGGGAGCATCTCGTCGTGATCCTGGGCATATAGCATCAGGGCGGTGGCGATTTGTCGCTGGTTGTTCAGACAGCTAGTTTGTCGTGCCTTCTCACGCGCTTTGGCAAAGACCGGAAAGAGAATGGCGGCGAGGATCGCGATGATCGCGATGACAACAAGTAATTCGATGAGGGTGAACCCACGTTTCTGCATCATGATGCCTCCTTTGATGATGATTGTAAGTATAAGGTCCTGTGTTGTATTGGTCAAGTAGCCCGAAAAAGATTACGAAGATAATAATGGAATCAGCGCCGATTGCCCGGTGCTACATGGTCGTGCGCCCTTCCATAGCGCGTAGAATCGTCATCTGATCGGCATAATCCAGATCGCCGCCGACGGGCAACCCCAGCGCGATGCGACTGACGCGCAGACCCAGCGGTTTGATCAGCCGCGAGAGATAGAGCGCGGTGGCGTCCCCTTCAACAGTGGGGTTTGTTGCAAGTACGACTTCGCGCACCGTGCCGTCGTCCAGTCGTTTGAGTAATTCGCGTAGATGCAGGTTTTCCGGTCCTATGCCATCCATTGGGGAAATCAACCCATCGAGTATGTGGTATAGCCCACGGTAGTCGCCGGCATTTTCCAGCGCCATCAGATCGCGCACATCGGCAATAACTGTGATGAGTGTATGATCGCGCGACGGGTCGTCGCAGATCGGACAGCGCTCGGTGTCAGACAGGTTGAAACAGTCTGCGCATTGATGGACCGCCGCGCGCGCATCGAGGATGGCGTGCGCTAAACCTTCTGCTTGCTCCGTGGGAACGCGCAACAGGTGTAACGCCAGGCGTTGGGCGGATTTCGGGCCGATCCCCGGTAAGGCTTCCAGCGCATCAATCAGACGTTGTAACGGGCGAGTGTATAATTGCATGAGTGTTCATCCGGATTATGGTGATAACGCAAGTACTTTGCGCTCAAAGCGGGATGGTGCAAAAGAGCATACGGCGCGTAACACGGGATCACGGGGACAATAAACCCGATGTGCAACCGGGTGCTACCAGCGCATGGTCATCGCTCCCCAGGTGAGTCCCCCGCCGAAACCGACCATTACGATGACATCGCCTTCATGGATCCGTCCCTGTTCATAGGCTTCATTCATGGCCAGGGGGATGGAACCGGCACTGGTGTTGCCATAATCCTGAATATTGATGACCCAGCGGTCGCTCGGGATATCAAGGCGTTTTTGCGCAGCCTCAATGATGCGGATATTTGCCTGGTGTGGAATGATGACATCAACATCCGCGGTGGTCAGTCCGGCGCGGTCCAATGAAGTGAGAATCGCATCTTCTACGGCACGGACCGCAAATTTGAACACCTCGCTGCCGTTCATGCGCAAGAAGTGCTGGCCGGCGCGTATCGTCTCCTCAGACGCCGGTGTACGCGTCCCACCGGCGGTGATGTAGAGAAGGTCAGCGCCACCGCCATCCGCGCGCAAATACGATGAGAGGATACCGCGACCTTCCGGTACCGGACGCAGCACCACGGCGCCGCAACCATCCCCGAGTAGCACGCACGTGCCGCGATCGGTATAGTCGGTAATGCGGGAAAGGATATCGACGCCCACGACCAACGCATTGCGGAATTGTCCGGTGGCGATAGCCGGCGCGGCCATATTCACCGCGTAGATGAAACCCGTGCAAGCCGCCTGCAGGTCGAAGGCGGCGGCGTTGTCGGCGCCCAGACGATGTTGCAGCAAGCAGGCCGTAGAAGGCAATGGCATATCCGGGGTGCAGGTCGCCACAACGATCAGGTCAACCTCACTCGGAGTCAAACCGGCGCGCTCCAGTGCCTGCTGAGAGGCCAGAAAGGCTAAATCCGACGAGGCGGTATCAGCGTCGGCGATATGTCGTCGGCAGATGCCGCTCCGTGAACGAATCCATTCATCCGACGTATCGACGATTTTTTCCAGGTCGAAGTTCGTGAGAATGCCGGGGGGCGCACAGGCGCCGATGGCGGTGATGCCGACAGGTTGCACAGTCTTCATTGACGACTCCGTCTCGCCGGGGATAAGGTGTAGCCCGCTGTATTCGCGAAGCGAATACAGCTTCAATGCACCGAGGCATGATGCATGTGTGCATGCATCATGCGGGGTTAGGAAAGATCAGGCGGATTATCGCTGGTGTCTCGTGGCGTTGCCGGCGTCAGCGTCCCGTATACCTGTGCGCTGCGGACAGCCACGCGAATGGCATTTTCGATCGCACGCTCGTTGGACCGTCCATGACCAATCACCACGATGCCGTTCACGCCCAACAGTAGCGCTCCGCCATATTCCGCGTAATCCAGGGATTTTTTCACTTGTTGGAACGCCGGTTTTGCTAACCAGGCGCCCAATTTGTATAACCAGTGGGAGTTGAGTGCAGATTTGAGGACGGTGATCACCAGATCGCTGACACTTTCACTGGCTTTGAGCATCAGGTTGCCGACAAAACCATCGCAAACAGTGACATCGACATTCCCGCGGAGTACTTCCTTTGGCTCGACGTTGCCAACGAAATTGAGATGACCTGCCGCGAGCAATTTATGGGTTTCCTTGGTCAGTTCGTCCCCTTTACTCGGTTCTTCGCCGATACTCAGCAGTCCTACGGTCGGCCGCGGATATTGGAAGACGGCAGAGGCGTGTGTACTGCCTAATTGGGCGAATTGCACCAGGTTGCTTGGTTTGCAATCAGTCGTCGCTCCGGCATCCAGCAGAATCGCTTGCCGGCCGTTCGCTGTGGGGAGCGGGGTGGCAATAGCGGGGCGGTCGATGCCGGGCTGTGCTTTGAGAATAATCATGGCGCCGGCCATCATCGCCCCGGAGTTGCCGGCGGAGACAATAGCTTGCGCTTTGCCGTCGCGTACCATGCGCATACCGACCGCAATGGAAGAATTCGGCTTCTGGCGAATCGCCGCACCGGGCGGTTCGCACATCTCTACCCACTGGGGGGTGTGCTGAAGCGTGATATTCGCCGGTATCGGCGCCGCGGCGGCCAGCAGTGGCGTGACCGCTGCTTCGTCGCCGGTCAGAATGATATCGACGTCTGGGAGGACGCGCGCGGCAACCACCGCGCCGGTCACGACCGCCTGGGGAGCACGATCACCGCCCATCGCATCTACGACAACAGTAATCCGGGATGTCTGCACTGGCATGGAATCCGACACGGGGTTGATTACGCTTCCGCGGTCGTTCGACGCAACACCACTACCTGACGGTCGTGGTACATACCGCAATGGGGGCACACATGGTGCGGCATATGGTAGCCTTCGCACGTGGGTGTTCCGCACTTCACGAGCGTGGGAGCGGTAATTTTCCAATGGGCACGGCGCTTGTCACGGCGTGTGGACGAATGTCGACGTTTCGGGTTTGGCACGGTCGTTATCTCCTCGAACTACAATCCTGCATATCAGGTCGGCGGCACAGATGAAGTCGGCAGCCGCGACGGGTGTCAGGTTCTGGATAGCCTGTTTCTTCGCGTAGCGAAGAAAAATCTCGGCTAACCGAAACATTATTCATGCGTTCATGAATAATGCGGGATAGTGCCTGGAAACGAATCGCGTGGCGTTCGTTTCACCATCAACACAAAATAATACTATTATGCGCCGGCACGGAAGATACTTGGCGAATACCATGGACTACTTGCGCTGGCGGGATTCCAACAGGCGGTGCAATTCCGCCATCCGCGGGTCAACCGCCTCCGAAGCGCAAGAGCATGATCCTTCCGCGAGTCGCTGTCCACAGTGCGTGCAGAGTCCCTGACAATCATCAGCACACAAAGGTTTCAACGGCAGAGAAACTAAAATACTTTGCCGCAGCAACTCGTCCAGATTTAGGTCCAGTGTTCCCGGGAAGAAAAGGCGGCTCTCCGGTGCTTCATCTTCCTCAATTTTTAGCGCCTGTCCATGCGGTACGGCGGGCTGGACGACAAAGTCTTCCTCAATAGTAGCATGCACCGGTTGCGAATAGGTCGCTCCGCATCGAAAACATACCAACTCGACTTCAGTATCGACAGCACCTTCCAGCAGCAACACGCGTCCAGTACCGCTTGCGGTCATTGTGCCGCGAATAGGCGCGGTGACCGGGATGTCTTCAACATCTTTGAGCGTGACGTCTATTTCCAGTTCAGCATAGGAACCCGGAATACGAGCAATTTCCGACAGGTCCAGCTTCATGGTTCGCTTCCCTTCAGACCGCGCTTTGCGCTGTACGTGATGGACCGTGGCCATCCGCTTGGCCCCGTTCTTCGTGGCGCGCATGCACATCACTGGCGCGAATATAGTACAAGACAGGTCGATGTCTGGCGAACCCACACGCCCCGCGTCCCACGGGACAGACAAAAATGCGGGCGGGACGGCAGCGGTCCGTCGTCCAGCCCGGCGAAGATATTATACACAGCAGGAAATATTTGTCAAGAAATCGTTGTGGAATTGACGTGAGACAGAGAAACAGGTCGCGATTACGGCACGTGACAATACCGCAAGACCGTCTCGCCGATTTGAAGGTCGTTGCCGTCAAAGAGTTCAGCCGCTCCCGTGCGGTTGCCGGCGAGAATGAGTATGGCGTTCGGTGCCGCTGGTTCGACAAAGGTTCTGCCGTTAACCATACGAATCACCGCATGATATGCGAGAATGCCACCCGTCGGCGCCAGCACCAACAGGTTGTCCGGCGCCGTACCGATGGTCAGCGCAGTGTTGGACAATAGATAATGGCGTCCAAGGTCCTCACCAAAGAGTACCTGCAGCCAGCACCGTTTGGTCATCTCAGGCAGGACGGCATGCCAGAGTCCCTGCAAACCGCTCAACGGCAGCAATACGGCCATATGAAGTATCAGTCGTCCGGGTAACCCAATCGGGAGCAGCGACGGGAGCACCAAAGGCCACAATGCACCTGCGCAGGCGCCGGCCAACGTACCGGCCAAAAGTGTCTGGCGCAACGAGCGGGTATGGTGAGCGCCAAGAGCGAAAGCGTCGCCACAGATGAGGCCCAACACCGCGCCGGCAGCAAGTGCCGGCCAGCGGTGGCCCAGCACGGCATACAACGAGATGGGACGGAGTGCCAGCGCGACGGCCACGAACAAGCAGCCCGCAAGGGTCACTAACACCGCGCGGCCCGCGAGGCGCGACCAGGCTAGCCAGGCACACCTGGGTTGACCTTCGCAGGCGCAGAGGCCCAGGGAAATGGGCGCCAGCCAGCAGAACAACAGGATGGTGAAGAAGCCGGTGCGGTCAAGGAAGCGATCCGGCACAGTGAGTGCAGGGAGCATCCACGTGGCTAACATAACAGCGACACTTCCACCGAGAAACGCACTGCCTACGGTACGCGCAACATCAAACCATGACCATACGGTAAACGCGGAATGCGTGGCGGAAATCCGCGTCGCGGTGATTCCCCAACCTCGACCAGGAACAATTTTCGCGTCGTCGTGTGTGAGAGGCGTATCAGGCATAAGGCGAGTCCATGAACGTTACTGCGGGTTTGCGGGTTCATGATCAGTAGCGAGGCGAGCATCAAGGTTATGAACCACCGCATCCAGCGTTTGAATCACTTCGCGATATTTCATACGTTTCGGTCCGAGGACGCCCAGTTGCCCCGTAACATGTTCTGAAATGGCAAAGCTGGTGAAGACGATGGCGCAATCTTCCAGGCCGGCGTGAGGATTTTCCTCGCCGATGCTGACCTGAATTTGACCGGCTGCCGAACGAGCGAAAAGCTGTTCGAATGCCGAGGCTTCATGCAAGGCTTCCATCAGCGCACGTAATCGCGGCATATCCGCGAAATCCTGCTGCTCGAAGAGATGGGCGGTGCCTTCCACAAAGATGCGCGAGGCATTATCATGTTCCCAGCCACGGCGTACCATTTCCGGCGCCTGACGGAGAAATTCCTCCGGAGTATAGGGGAGCTTGGCCACCGCGGTGCTCAAGGCTTCGTCAGTGATCGCCGACAGGGTCTTGCCGCCAAATTCTTCATTGAGCAGGTCATTCAGCGCGCGTAAACGGGAGGGGATGGGACGATCTTTTACGGTGCTTAAGCTATGCATGACCTGATGGTTGTCCGTGACCAGCATCACCAGTAACTGATCTGCACCAACTGGGGCGAGTTCGATATGGCGCAGCGTATGCTGTTCCCACCCCGGCATGAGCGCCAGTGTGGTATATTTGGTCAGTTCACCCAGGAGCTTACAGGTGGCAGCGATTCCGGCATCGCGCGGCGCGGTGTGCAGCGCAGTTGTTTCTTGCCGTTGTGTCTGATAACTGGCTAATAAGTGAGTCACATAGTACCGATACCCAGTATCAGTGGGAATGCGTCCGGCGGAGGTGTGCGGTTGCAGCAACAACCCCAGCTCCTCCAGGTGAGCCATTTCATTGCGAATGGTTGCCGGGGAGGCATGCAGGCGAATCCGGTCAGCGATGATGCTGGAGCTGACCGGGAGGGCCGAGGTGATATATTCCTCTACGACCGCGGAGAGGACGGCCATCTGGCGTTCAGTGAGAACGATCGTGTCTGTCATGCGATTCATGAGTGTGCTGTTGCCGTAGACTCTTCCCCACTGTATACGCATCGCGAATAAAACGGAGTACGGCAGTCCTCTGCGTATTATACCAAAATTTGTGGTGAAGCAGGTAAGACGCCAAAACAAAACAGCGGGTCCGGCGTACCTGACCCGCTGTTGTCATCACGTTTCTGCAACGGAAGGCACTATTTTTTGGCGGCGTCTGCCGGATGCGCGATTTTGGGCATGGGTTTTACCGGTTTAGGCGCTGGTTTACTCTTCGGATCTCCCGGAAGAGCATCAGCTTTGATCTCATCGAGATTTTTTACGCCATCTTTATCCGAATCCAGTTGTTCGACCTTTTTAAGTATCGCTGGAGTCAGCATGGCGGCTTTCGCCTGTTTTAATGCTTTGCGTACATCCAGACCATAGGGGTTCCACGTTATCTTTTTCGGCATATGGCATATGGTGCATCCCGCCTTATCAAGCGTGGTGTCTTTTTTTACGTTGTATGTCTTCTTGAATGTCGCCAAAAATGGCGGTTTTGCCCAGGCTGTCGAACCGATGAACAGCAGACCGGTCGCGAGCGCGCAGGCCAACGCAGTACGATGTAATGGCATGGTTACCTCCTTGGAAAGATGTGGCGCGCCACACCGCGTCTCATATCGGTATGACGCACACTTGTTGATTATTGTACCATACAAAAATGCAAGAAGGGTTGACATCGTGATAAAAATGACGCGGACAATAAGCCGTGGGGCATGTGCGTCATGTGCGAAGGCAGGGAAAATATCTGCCGTGCCGAAAGAATGACAGATAAGTCTTTTACGAATGTACCGTACCACATCATCCGAAGGCTTTCGGAATGGTGCAGTGATCACAGTTCGTCGCCTGGGTGCGAGGATGATAATAAATGGCTAACGAGTCCCATGTCTTTCATGATCCGGCGGGTAAACGCTGGTCGCTGTTCACGCGCGTCTGGATCACGCTGGCGTTGTTATTCTCGGTTGCCGGAGTCCTGCTGTGTGTGACGATATTACTGCTCCCCGCTGCGCATGCCAATATTTTAGGCACCTATAAGTTCCAACCCTTCAATTTCCACCGCACAAAAAAAGCTCAGGCAGAGCAGCTCTTCCAGGCGGAGCGCTCGCGCGCGCGCTTGATGGCGGATATCGCCAAGGAGGATAAACATCGTATTCGGCATTCGCGCGGTTCAGCGCAGGCCTATGATACCGTTATCGGTTTTTACGTCAACTGGGAACCGAACAGTTTCACCAGCCTGCGCCAGCACATTGACAACCTGACGTATGTGATGCCGGAATGGTTGTCGTTAACGAACGACAACAACCTCTTCAGTGATTCATTCATCCAACCATCCAGCGACACCACCTCGCACGATTCGGAGATGGTCGCGTTGGCGAATGCGCATCATGTGCCCATCGTACCCATTTTGAACAACGCGGCTGACGACGATTTTCGGTGGCCACAATTACAGTTGCTGTTGCGGGATCCGGTGCGGCAACAGCAGTTGATAATGAAACTTCGTGACTACCTTCTCGCGAAACATTATGCCGGCATCAACATCGACTTTGAGCCGCCGTACGACTTGATGACGGATGCGCAGGTGGCTGGCGCACACGAACTGCTCTACACAGCAATGCCGCAATTCATGCAGCGGTTGCACGCGGTCTTCTCCCCAGTCCACCTGCTGGTGACGCAGGACGTCCCGGCGCTGGACGCAAATTTCGATTACGACACACTGACGGATCTGAACGACCTCATCATAGTGATGCTCTACGATCAGCACACCCCCGCGGATACGCCGGGGCCGATCGCCGCGCAGTCCTGGATTGAAGATGCCGCGGACACGATGTTCCGCAATATGGATACGTCCAAAGTCATCATCGGTTTGGGGAATTACTGCTATGATTGGCCGATTACCCTCGATCAGAATGGCAATATGCAACGGGCGGGCGCCGGACGTGAATTGCTGCTGGGGTCGGCGCTGAATATTGCCAAACAGGCGAGGGTGCCATTAGCAATGGATGATGGCGACCTGAACCCCTACTTCACCTATCGCGATGCGGGTGGCCAGACGCATGTCATGTACTTGCTTGATGCGGTGACGGCGTTCAATACGCTTAAAGCATTGCGCGGATATGAACCGCGTGGGGCAGCGCTCTGGTATATGGGGTCCGAGGATCCCACGATATGGTCCTTCCTCAACGACGACACGCTGGGGAAAGCAGAGCTGCGCACACCGCCGCTACAGGTGGTGGATTACCAGAATACGCTCGATGCCGATGCCGAGCATCATAACGACGAGTTGATGCAGATCGTGGCAGTCTCCGAACCCGGGAAACGCCAATTTACCCTCGACGACGATGGTCTCATCGCATCGGAAACCTACGCACCATACCCGTCGCCGTATGTCATGCGTCAGTTTGATTCTGATGAGAAAGCGCTGGCGATCACTTTCGACGACGGTCCTGATCCCCGGTACACCCCGCAACTCCTGGACATTTTACGGCAGACCCATACCCCGGCCACCTTTTTCGTGGTCGGGGAAAAGGCGTCTAAATACCCCTGGATCATCCAACGAGAGTGGAATGAAGGGCACGAGATTGGCAATCACACCTATACCCACCCGCATATTGCACTCGTCTCGCCATTCCGCGCCGAATTGGAGTTGAACGCCACACAGCGCATCATCGAAAGCCTGACTGGTCACATGACGTTACTCTTTCGACCACCGTATGGCGACTCGCCGGATTCCAACACCATCGCCGCGGCGGATATCCCCTTACTCCTGCAGATGTATCGCGATCAGTTTATGACGGTCGGGATGAATATCGATCCGGAAGATTATCTCCTCAAATACGAAACCGGCCCTGAAAAGGGCCAACCCAAAACTGCCCAATCCATCGTGGATGATGTCGTGGCGCAGTTGGGTCCGCGCAATCATATTCTGTTGCTCCATGACAGTGGGGGCGACCGCGTGAATACCGTCAAGGCATTGCCGATGATCATTCATGAATTGCGGGCCCGCGGATATCATCTCACCAGTGTATCCGGACTCATCGGCGTGGGGTGGCACGCAAGACTGTTCCCACCTGTGGCAAAAAATCAGGCGCCTATCGCCGGTTTCGATCGCATCGTCTTCAATATCTGGTACTTCTTCGGAATGCTGATCAGCGTGGCATTTTTGCTGGCGATTGGTTTGGGCATGTTGCGTCTCCTGGTGTTCGGTGTACTGGCGTTGCTGCAGCACCGCAGGATCATGCATCGGGTGCAGACCGGCAACTACCTGCCCACGGTGAATGTGGCAATCCCCGCGTATAATGAAGGCAATGTCATCGTGCGGACAATAGCGTCGGTGCTGGCCAGTGAATATCCCGCATTGCACATTTTTGTGGTGGATGATGGTTCCACGGATGATACCGCGGAGAATGTGCGTGCTCAGTTCGGTACCGACGCACGAGTGACGTTGATTCGCAAGGCGAATGGCGGGAAAGCGACGGCGCTCAATGTGGCGTTCGCGGCGGCGGATGCCGAGATTGTGGTCTGCATGGACGCCGACACTATGTTTACCCCGCAAACCATTCGTCGCCTGGTGCAACCTTTTGTCGAGCTGCAAGTGGGTGCTGTTGCCGGCAACGTGAAAGTCGGAAATCGCGTCAATTTGTTGGCGATCTGGCAAAGCTTGGAGTATATTACCAGCCAGAATTTCGACCGCCTGGCTTTCGCCAGGCTCAATTCCGTAGCCGTGGTCCCTGGCGCCGTGGGCGCGTGGCGCCGTGCCGCGGTGCTCGAGGTGGGTGGGTTTGAATCGAACACGCTGGCAGAAGACACCGACCTGACCTTCAAAATTCGCCTCGCGGGGTATTATACCCGCGCGGTGAATTCTGCGTTGGCCTATACCGAGACCCCTGCTACCGTCTCCTCACTGGCGAAACAGCGGTTCCGTTGGGCGTTCGGTATCTTGCAAGCTCTGTGGAAACACCGCCGGCGGTTGTTCGATCCGAAGTATGGAGCCTTCACGCTGGTGGTGATGCCGTCCATGTGGATTTATAATATCTTCCTGCAGGCGCTGGCGCCGATTGTGGATATCGCGGTCGTTGTGGCATTATGTAATCATCAATTCATCGCGGTACTCTATTATACCGCGGTGTTCTTTGTGCTCGATCTAATGACATCGCTGATCGCCTTCCGCCTGGATCAGGAAAATCCGATGCAATTAGCCTGGCTCTTCCTGCAACGCTTCTTCTATCGCCAATTTATGTATTATATCATTGTACGCGCATTGCTGACCGCCATGCGCGGCAGCATAGTCGGGTGGGGAAAGCTCCATCGCAATGCAACGGTGTCGCTGCCGGGGCAATGACACATTGGGTTGCCGGGGCAGGATCACGACCCTTGCCCGCCGAATTACGCGTCATGCGGTGTGAGAAGGAAGATCCATGCAGGTGACAACCGTTGTGTTACGCAGATATTGGCGCCGTGCCTTGACGCTGGTCGAACTCCTCGTCGTGATGGCGATCATTGCGGTGTTGATGAGTATTCTCTTTCCGAACTACTTCAAGGCGATTTTTAAGGCACAAAAAGTGAAAACTCAAGTTGAAAATCGAAATCAGGCTATCGAAAATACTGAAGAATAGTCTAATAGCGAAAAATACATGCTCGTATGTAAAATCGTCATTCGCGAGATAGTGTTGGAGGGTTGTCGTGCGTTCCGCCTTGTTCGTGTTCCTGACTATAAGTATCATCCTGTGTGTCATGTTGTTCATTTCCGGCATGCGGGTCTATGCGAATACTGTCGTGCCCGGCATCACGTATAAGGATGAACCTGGACCGTACACTGTTGCTATCCAGTATGATGACTGGCGTGATCAAGTGCGGCAGCGCACGGTGCCGGTGAAAATCTACGCGCCGCAAACCGGCCACGGTCCGTTCCCGGTGATTATCTTTTCACATGGGCTGGGCGGGTCGCGCGACGGGTATGCCTATTTGGGTCAACATTGGGCCAGTTACGGGTATGTCGTGGTACATGTGCAGCACGCAGGCAGTGACGCGGTGATGGTGAAGGCGAATCCCTCAAAAGCCGCCCTGCAATGGGCCATGGTCGATCCGCGGAACGCGATCAATCGGCCCAAGGATGTCAGTTTCGTCATTGATCAGTTGTCCCGGCTGGAGCGCGACGATCCACGTTGGAAACGAAAAGTAGATATGGGAAATATTGGGGTGGCCGGACATTCCTTCGGTGGGTATACCGCATTGGCGGTTGCCGGGTTACGTTTCCCAGGTGGGCAGACGCTGGGTGATCCGCGTGTGAAGGCAGCTATCGCGATGAGTTCGCCGGCCAATACCGTGCGCAATACCGCGGAGCAAGCATACGGCGCGATCACCATTCCGATCCTGCATATGACCGGTACGTTGGATGACAGCCCGATCAGCAACACAAAAGCCGCCGATCGCCGTATTCCTTTCGATCATATCGTTTGTCCCGAGCAATACCTGGTCACCTTCGCCGGCGGTGATCACATGATCTTCTCCGGCCGCGAGCGCCTGTGGAATACCGTACTCGATCACCAGGTGCATACCCTTATTCTGCAGTCGACGACGGCATTCTGGGACGCCTTTCTCAAACACAGTGTCGCCGCTCGCGTCTGGCTGGCAGATGGTGATTTCACCGCCGTGCTGGGTAAAGCAGGCACGTGGGAAGTGAAAAAAGGGAAGTGATGGAGATTGTGAAATCACGAGAAGCCGCGGAAATGCAATTGTCGTGTCTCCTTTTCGTGCCCGAGATTTTTCTTCGTATGTGAAGAAGCGTTGGTTGCACATGCTACATTCGTGGGAAGGCAAGGGTGCCGTCATGAACCTGTCGAATGGCCTTCGCGAAGCCGCATTTTCCGTGCAAGCCACTGCATAAAATATATTTCGAATGTTTTTCGGTTCCCCTAGCGCCGTCCTGTAGGGGGTGCTATACTGCTTTCACTGACAATGCCTCGCATACCCTGGGGTCGAGCAAGGTGTCCACTACTCGGGCGCCCGAACTCTCTCCTCCACACGGATATTGCTCGGGTCCAGGGTATTTTGCGATGATGACTACCACCACCTACAACACCATTTTTCTCAATGTTTGTCTGCTGCTCAGCATAGCGGTTGCGCTGCCATGTCATGCCGGCGACGCTGCGCTGACGGTGCGTCTACTCACCCCTGCGGTAGCGCAAGGCGGGACGGCATTCTTCATGATATCCGCCCCTGACGCTACCGCGGTCACCGTGCATGAAGGGCCAACGACCATTCGTGCAGAGGCACGCGAGAACGGCGTATGGGAAGCGGTGCTGGCGGTGAGCATGACGACTCCACCGGCTACCAGAATCATCAGCATCGAGGCGGCATCCGCTGACAGCGTGCATCGCGCGCAGGTGGGTCTGCTCGTGCGCAAACGCCATTTCCCCATTCAGCGCTTGAGGATGTCGCGTGAGGATGATGCGAAATACACCGCGCCGTCCGTTCATGAGGAATACCGCCTGATTGGCGCGGCGTTGCGCCACGAGACCGCACGCGCCTGGCAAGGCGCTTTTCAATTGCCGGTTGCCGGGCGACTGTCCACACTTTTTGGGGTGCAGCGATACCGAAACGGGAAAAAAGTGGGCGCCCATAAAGGCATCGATATCGCCGCACCGCGTGGTTGTCCCGTGTATGCCGCCAACGCCGGCGTAGTTACGCTCTGCCGCACGTTCGGTTTGCATGGACGCACCGTGGTACTCGATCACGGTGTGGGGATAGCCGGTCTCTACCTGCATTTGCGGGATTTTGTCGTCACGGAAGGACAATCGGTCGTTGCGGGACAGCTCATCGGTCATGTCGGGAGCACCGGGGCCGCTACGGGCCCCAACCTGCATTATGGAATCTATATCCATGGGGTGCCGGTTGACCCGTTGTTGCTCCGCTCTGTACCGGATGGATGGTAATCTGCAATAGCGGGTCAGCAATAACAAAGAGCCTGTCCCCAGCAAATACGTGGACTTTTGGACAAGGCTCTACTTATACAACATATCCGTTGCGGCGGTGCCGTATAATCCCCATGATCACGAGTATAAGTCCGCACCCCAGGCACAATGGGCCGGTGAGCCAGCCGAAATAGGTATACAGCGTGCCGGGCGTGCTGTCGGGGAAGGCGCGGGTGCGATACCCAGTGGTGTAGACGGGAATCTCCTCCAGCACTTGACCATCCGGGGCGATGAAGGCGGAGATCCCAGTATTTGCCGCGCGCGCCACCGGCAAACCGGTTTCCAGCGCGCGGAAGCGGGCCTGATTGAGGTGTTGACAGACGGCGGATGTTTCATGAAACCAGGCGTCATTGGTAATGAAGATCAACATCCGCGCCCCGCGATTGGCATATTCCCGCGATATTTCCGGCATGGATGATTCAAAACAGATGCCAACCCCGAAACGATGCGGCCCGAGGGAGAGTGGGAGATGCCCTGCACCAGGGATGATGTCGGTATCGCGCACGGTAAAATGCAACATGTTCACTACCAGCGCGCGCAACGGGACGAATTCACCGAACGGCACCAGGTGAACCTTCTGGTAGGTGGCATCGATGTTGCCGGACGGCGTCAGCAGGTAGGCGGCATTCTGGATATGTGGACCATCCGGCCGCGTCACCCACAATGGCGCCCCCGCGAGGAGATGGCTGCCGGTCGTATAGAGCGTCTGCATGATTTGTGGGTAGCAATAGGGTGGAATGGTGAGTGAACTCTCCGGCCATACGACCAGGTGCGGAGTGGGACGCGTTTGCAACAAACCCGGGGTAAACGGTGTTACCGTCTGCGCGGATTGACGCGTCAAATCGAGAGTGACATTGACCCGGCGCTGCAACTCCTCCGGCGAGAGATCGGTGACCAGCGCCTCCGGCGTCAACCCGCGCAATGTGTTGGGTTGAATGACCGATACGGTCATCGCTGTGGACGATCCATTCACCGGCCAGCGGGTGACGGCCTGCGCGGATTGCAGAAAACCGCCCACCAGCGCGATCGCCAGTACCCAGGCCGCGACCGGCGCCAGCCAGCGCGGTGTCTCCGGGTCAGATATCGCCACCAGGATGCTGCCGGTGGTCCAGAGCATGAGAAACGTGATGAGATGCGTACCACCAAGAGCAGCAAGACGCCCGGCCAGACCATCAATCTGGCTCATGCCAATCTCCGACCAGGCGAAACCGAAAATTCCTTGCCCGCGCAACCACTCCCCCCCCGTCCACAGTAGGGCGAATCCCAGCGGCATTAACCAGCGCGGCAGGCGCATCATTTGTGTCAGCCACACGGCTAGCAGGGGAGTGAGGGAGAGGTAGAGCGCCAGCAACATCCAGGGGAGCACGGTGAAGAGGCGCATCCAACTAACCGTGCAGAGGGCGAAAAGCAGGCCATATGCCCAGGTCGCCCTGCGCGCATAACGCGGCGGTAGAAAGAGCACCCCCCACAGGAGCGGAATCAGCGCCACCCATCCGAGCAATGCCGGCGGGTGGTCACGCCATGCGCCTGGCAGCAGTTCATTCGGAAAAGACAACGCCAGTAGCACACCGGATAACGCGATGAGCCAGAGTAACCAGATCTGTGGCGCTCCCGGCGCAGTGCGTACCGGTTCAGGGATTGGTTTGTCGATAGGCATAATACAGGGGTATAATAGCAGGAAAGCGAATCCCAGTCACCTCGTCCCGGATCGTTGCTGAATTGAAGGACACCGGCTTACTCCGCATTTTTCGAAATGTCTTGAGTAATGCTGGTGTAGGAGCAAACATGCGCATTGTTTCGTTACTGTTCGTAGTCGTGTTGGCCGTACTTTGTGCCGGCTGTGCGCGGTATCCGACGACGGAAATCCCGAATACCGTCCCATCGCGTACTCTGGTCAGCCAGATTACCGTGCAGGGTGTGATCAATCCGGCCTATTACTACTTCTTCGCGCTCAATGTCGGCACTGATCCCTCACATGGACCGGTGCCTCTCGTGACCTCGCAGGCGCTGGCAAATGAGTGGGGAATCCTCTCCGGATATGGCCCCAACGATCCGGTGCTCATCCCGCCGTTCTACGTTATGTATCACAACGGCTCCTTCCAGCAGTATCGCGCCGGAGCACCCATCGGTCCGCCCTATATTGGTCGTGTTTCACAGGATCGCAAAACCCTGTATGTCGAGGTGGATGTCAGTCTCATCACTGCGACGGGACAGCCGGCGGCAACGAATGTGCAGATCAATTGGATAACTACCAATACCATCATTCCAAGTCCGGCGGATGTCGGTACCACCAAAATATTTGACGGGTTTGGGTACTACGGCAACGATTATCTGGACACCGTCCCCCTGGATACGGCGCGTGTGTGGCAAAGTGGTGTGAATGGTGTCCTGGATGAATACTCCGGTGATTATAACACCGCCGGTTATCCCGACATCGATATGATCAGCTGGCAAGTCGAAGTACGAATACGGTAACGTCAGTAGAAAGTCACGCGGGGAATCCGTGTTCCGTCCGCCAGGTGTTTAACTGATATCCATGCCGGATAAAGCAAGCTCCATTCCGGTGTTGTTGATGACTTCTGAAATATAGCGCGGCGTCGCCAGCATTGAACGTCGTCGGTGCCTTGCGCAGTTCCTCGATGAGTTTTTTGGGGAACCGCCTGACTCAGCTTCTTCTATACGGTCTGCCGATTCTTATCTTTAAAGCCATCCCGCCGCGTCCAGCGCATGGTAGGTCAAAATCATATCCGCCCCTGCGCGCTTGATGGCGGTGAGGACTTCCAGCACGCTGCGGCGCTCCTCCAGCCACCCTTGCAGAGCGGCGGCTTTGATCATGCTGTATTCGCCGCTCACGTTGTAAGCGGCGAGTGGGGCGGTAATGGCCTCGCGCGCTTCACGGAGAATGTCCAGGTAGGGAAGTGCAGGTTTCACCATAACGATATCCGCTCCTTCCGCCAGGTCGGCAGCAATTTCGCGCAGCGCCTCACGCCGATTGGGCGGATCCATCTGATAGCCGCGCCGGTCGCCGTGCTGTGGCGCGGATTCCGCTGCTTCGCGAAATGGTCCGTAAAACGCTGACGCATATTTCGCCGCATAGCTCATGATGGGAATCTCGGAGAAATTTTCATCGTCCAATGCTTGTCGAATCGCCGCCACGCGACCGTCCATCATATCCGATGGGGCGATGATGTCCGCTCCCGCCGTCGCCTGGGATACCGCCACCTCCCGCAGTCGGTCCAGGGTCAATGCATTTTCAACATCGCCACGCGGGGTGAGGATGCCGCAATGCCCGTGGCTGGTATACTCACACAAACAGAGGTCAGTAATGACCAGCAGTTCCGGCAACGCCTGCTTTATTGCCAGGCAGGCTTGCTGTACCGGCCCGTGTGGATCGGACGCGACGGAACCGCAGGGGTCCTTATGCTCCGGAATGCCGAAAAGCAGCACCGCGGGAATTCCCAGCCCCGCCACGGCACGTGCTTGCTCGACGAGGGTATCCACTGAATAACGCATCTGCCCCGGCATCGCCCCGATCGGCTCGCGCACGTCGTGCCCCGGAACGACGAACATGGGGTATATCAGGTCATGGACCGTGACGGCTGTCTCCCGTACCATGCGGCGCAAGGTCTCTGTGCGTCGCAACCGGCGACCGTGAAAGAAGTTAGTCATACTTTATCTCGCTTTGTGCGTTTCGTGGAGAGATCGGAATCTGGGATAATGCGGGTTATCGCGTCTTGTGGTTTTGCTGTTCGCGATAATAGAGCTCCAGGGCCGCCACCAGACCAGGAATGGTGTAGTCCGCGGCGACGATGTCGTCGCGCAAGCCATGCTCGCGTATGGTCGCGGCGGTGATGGGACCGATGCAGGCGATGGCCGGACGCACGTCGCCCGGATAGCGGCGACGGAAGTTATGGACCGCGGAAGAACTGGCGAAGGTGATGACGTCGATATCGCGCAGGTCCGGCGCGTCACCTTCCGCTGCTTCCGTCCGGTAGACGGGAACCTCCTCAATGTGGGCGCCGCGGGCGCTTAACATCTCCGGCAACACTTCGCGCGCGTCCTCCGCGCGTGGGATAATGAGATGCCGGCCGGCGGGGTCGGGAAATTCCGCGGCGAAGCATTCCGCCACATAGCGCGAAGGAATGAAATCGACGTGCAATCCATGCAGGTGCAGGCTGTCCGCCGTACCTGGCCCGATGGCGGCAATTTTCGCCGCGCCTAACGCTCTGATATCCTTGTTAACAGTTGTCAGTTGCTTGAGTAGCGCCGTAATAGTATTAGGCGAGGTGAATACCAGCCAGTCGGCATGGGCCAAATGTGTCGGCAAGTGGGCTGGGGGTGGCAGCGGCACAATCCGGATAAGGGGAAATTCCACCGGTTCTGCGCCGGCGGCCGCCAGCAGGCGAGACAGTGCACTGGCCTGTTCCCGCGTGCGTGTGACCAGAACGCGTTTGCCGAAAAGCGGTTGCACGTCATACCACGCCAGCGTCTCGCGCAGCGCGACGACGTCGCCCACCACGGTGATCACCGGCGAGGTGAGACCGGCATCGGTGACCTTCTCGGCTATATTCGCCAAAGTGCCGGTGACGACTCGCTGGCGGGGCGTTGTACCGTCCTGTATTGCCGCGGCAGGAGTGGTCGCCGGACGTCCGTGCGCCACGAGTTGTGCGGCGATGGTGGGCAGGTTGGCCAACCCCATTAGAAAGACCAGGGTGTCTGCACCGTGCGCAATGCCCGCCCAGTCGAGCGCCGTCTCTGGCTTGGTGGGGTCTTCATGTCCGGTGATGACTGCGAACGAGGATGCGCACCGGCGGTCTGTGACGGGAATGCCCGCGTAGGCCGGGACGGCGATAGCCGACGTGACGCCGGGGATAAACGTGAATGGGAGGCCATGCGCGTGTAAAAACGCCGCTTCTTCACCACCGCGTCCAAACACCAGTGGGTCTCCGCCTTTTAGCCGGCATACCTGTTTTCCCTGCGCTGCCAATTCGGCGAGGAGGGTGTTGATCTCGTCCTGGGTACGCGTGTGCTGCGCTGACGCTTTACCGACGTAGACCATTTCGGCGTCATCGCGCACCAGCGCCAACAGTTCCGGACTGGCCAATCGGTCATACACTACCACGTCGGCGTGCGCAAGTGCTTCGGCTCCCGCGCGCGTCAATAATCCGGGATCACCCGGTCCTGCGCCTACCAGAAATACCATGCCGGGTTGACCGGCTGCTGTGAGGGATTCCGTCATCATGCACAACCTACCCGGAACAGTGTAAACAGTTCAACGGCGGATGTCCAGCCTATTCGTGTCGGATAATGGCCAACCTGGTATTTGTCCGGGAGTATACAACCTTCATCTCATCTCGAATAATGCCAGATGCGGGTTCAGATCGTTCCCGTCAAATCAACGAATGCTTTCGGTAAAACCACTGTTTTACGAACTGCACCAGCACCAGGTAAGTCAGGGTAAGGCCCGCAATGGCCAGAAGCAGATGCGGCGGCATCGCGATGAACCCGAGTAGTTGCCCGATGTGAGTGTAGGGAATGACGATGGCCAGGATCACGATGAAGAGTACCGTGCCAATGAGTTGGGCGCTGGGTCGGCTTTTCAGCGGGTTAGCTGCAGTGCGGATGATGAAGACCACCAGCGTCTGCGTGGCCAGCGACTCGACGAACCACCCGGTGTGGAAGAGACGTTCGTCGGCTTTGAAACCCCAGAGCAGGATGGCAAAGGTGAGAAAGTCGTAAATCGAACTGATCGGTCCGATGATGAGCATGAATTGCCGGATGAAGTCGATATTCCAGCGTTTCGGTTTATGCAACAGTTCTTCATCGACATTATCAGTAGGGATGCTGATCTGCGAGATATCATAAAGCAGGTTGTTGAGCAATATTTGCGTTGGCAACATAGGCAAAAAGGGGAGAAAGAGACAGGCTGCGGCCATGCTGAACATATTGCCGAAATTCGAACTGGTACCCATAGTGATATATTTCATGATGTTGGCGAAGCTGCGCCGCCCTTCAATGACGCCTTCGTGCAACACATGCAGGTTATTTTCCAGCAGGATGATACTCGCCGCTTCTTTGGCGACATCCGTGCCGTTCATCACTGAGATACCAACATCAGCGGCGTGCAGCGACGGCGCGTCATTGATGCCATCCCCCAGGAATCCCACTACGCGTCCGCGGGCTTTTAACGCGGTGATGACGCGGTTTTTTTGCTCGGGAGAGACATGGGCGAAGATAGCCCCATGTTCGGCCTGAAAGGCCAGCGCGGCGTCGTCCATGGTGTCGATCTGTTCCGCCACCAGGATCGCCGGGGGGTGTAACCCGACGTCCCGGGCAACTTTTTCTGCGACATATTGATTGTCGCCAGTCATCACTACTACCAGAATGCCGTCGCGTGCCAACTCGTCCAGGGTATCTTTGACCCCATCCTTGGGTGGGTCCATGAAAGCTGCAAAGCCGACAAGCGTCATGTCGCGCTCATCCGCCACACTATACGCTGGTTGCTCAGGCACGACGCGAGAGGCAACACCGAGCATGCGGTAGCCTTCCCGGCTGAAGCTGAGATAGGTATCCATTGCCGTTTTTTTATGTGCGTCGTCCAGGGGGAGCACCTGACCGTTCACCTCAACAGTCGTACAAATCTCGAAAATGCGTTCGGCGGCGCCTTTAGTGATCAACTGTCGTTCGTGATCATGCAGGACCACAACGGAAAGGCGCTTACGCGTGAAGTCAAAGGGGATCTCGGCGACTTTACTGTAGTCGGAGAGCGTAGGGTGGGTGTGTGCGAGCACTGCGTCATCCAGGGGGTTTTTGATGCCTGCTTCGAAATAGCTGTTAAGGTAGATCAACTGGAGTGTGCGCTCAGTATCTGCGCCCGTGAAATCGACATGCTTATCGAGCACGATTTCGCCATTGGTCAGGGTGCCGGTTTTATCGCTGCAGAGGATTTCGATGCTGCCAAAATTTTCAATCGCTGCCAACTGCTTGACAATTACTTTTTTTGTGGCCATACGCCGGGCGCCTTGGGTAAGGGTGATCGAGATGATCATCGGCAGCAGTTCCGGAGTTAACCCGACCGCAAGCGCCACGGCGAAGAGAAATGACTCCAGTAAGGAACTGGGTGCGTGGAAGACGGCGGTTTTAACGACGGAGTTGACCAGGAAAACGAAGAGCACGAGGAGGAAGATCACCCGCGTGAGCATGACACCGAATTTGCGAATCCCCTGGTCAAATTCCGTCTCAGGTGGGTGTTGGGCCAGACGGGCGGCGATATCGCCGAACTGCGTCTTGCTGCCGGTGTGCGCCACCATGGCGGTGGCAATGCCCGTCTGCACCGAGGTGCCCAGGAAGACGGCATTGGCGGCATCGGCCAGACCGTGGATGCCCGCGGGTAAGTCATCCGCGCTTTTCTCCGTAGGAAGCGATTCGCCGGTGAGTGAGGATTCACGCACATGCAGATCATTCACGGACAGCAACCGGGCATCCGCTGGCACCAAATCGCCGGCGTTGAGTGTGATGATGTCGCCCGGCGCCAGTTGGGCGATCGGAATCTCCTGCGCGCGGCCATCGCGCAATACCTCGGCGGTGGTCGCAACTTCCTTGCGCAACTTGGCCATGGCGTGTTGCGCCTGAAACTGCTGGAAGAAGTCAAGGACAGCGCTAATGAGGACAATCACGATGATGATTAAGGCGTCGGTGTGGTCGCCGGTGATATAGGCAATGATGCTGGCGACCAACAATATGGCCACAAGCGGGTTGAGGAAAAAGCGCAGGAATTCAAAAAGCACGGCGAAGCGCGATTCGCGCGCCAGTGAGTTCGGACCATACTGGCGTAGGCGCGCTGTCGCTTCTGCGGAGGTCAATCCTGTCGGTGAGGTGTTGAGCTGGCGCTGTAGTTCATCGAGGGGGATGTCCCAAAAATGCCGTTGTGGTTCTGATGTTGCCATCGATCAGTTCCTCCAGAGCAGTCGGATGAGCCCGCTTCCTTCTTATTTATTTTGAGCAATGCGGGGTAGCAAAGTGCGCGCCGGCAACAACGCGACCAGCGCGTCGGCGACTTCAAAGATCGCGGAAGCATTTTTGATCCGCCGCATATTGGCTTGCAGCCGGTGGTATGTCTCGGGTTCACGCATGAGTCGGTCCACAATGTCTGGCAGGTCAATATACCGCGTGAAGGTGACGGCGATCTCTTCCTTTTCAGCAAATAAAAGGTTGCCTTTTTCCTGGGGCATCGGTTCATCAACGGCATCGAGGCAGAGCGGTAACTCTTTCACTACAGCTTCCATCATGGTTCCCGGTCCCGGTTTAGTGATCATCAGATCCGCGGCGGTCATCATCTGGTCGATGCGTTGGGTAAATCCATGAACATTAACTCGTGTCGGATACCGGTGGGCGATGGCGCGCACCTGGCGTTTCAGGTTGCGGTTCATCCCGCAGACCACCATCATTTGCAACGGTAGCCCGCTGGCGCACAACCGCTGGACAATCGCCTTTGTCTTACCAGGGATGGCCATACCACCCAGTGAGACGAGGATGGTGAAGACATCCGGGCGCATGCCGAGTGCGGCGCGACAGTCCGACGGAAGCAGCGGGTGTTGGAAAAACGATGGGTGGACCGCAAAGCCGTTGATCAGTTGCACTTTATGCGCCGGTACCTGGTAATCGAGCATCTGCTGTCGTGCCATCTCGGTGAAAGTGATGATCAGGTCGGCCTTCGGGTTCGCCCACCCCTTGAGAAAATTGTTAGTCAGGTCAGTACAGACGATGGCGTAAGGTACCGTGTCTGCGCGTCCAGACTCCAGTAGCGCGCGCAACATCACATGATTAACGATGCCATGCACTGAGACCATCAAATCCGGGTGCGCTTCATGCAGCGCCTCCCGCATGCGTCGGTAGGGAGCCGGCAACCACGGGATAAAGGCACGCTCAGCACCCACGGCATTAAGCAGTTTCATCCCCTGGCGCGTATAGCGGGGATTGGTAGTCAGCATCAAGTTGTAGGTCCCGTAAAGCATCGCCACCCGGCGACTGTGGCTGGAGGCGGACACATCATAGAGCACGACATCGTAGGCGGCAGGATAGCGTTGATCGATTGCCGCTTTAATCGCCCGGGCGGCACTGAGGTGACCACCACCGGTTTTGGTGTATAACAGGAGGATGCGCGGCAGCGTGTTGTGTGCTGTAGTCTGGTTGTTGCTCATCTTGTCCGTTCATCCTGGTGCTGATTATTCATGATACTATCCATTGGGAGTTCCTGCTCAATAAAAACTCGTTGAATAGTCCCGAGGTGCGCAAGTTCATGAATAATGCGATCCGCCGATACATTATATCGCGCATCACGCTTCACGGTAAAGACGCAGAGCAGGGTCGTGGTGGGGGAGCGACGGCTGGAGAAGCCCACGCGCGCAGCCTCAGCGCTTCGAATCACAACTCGTGCAATACCTCGCGTAAGGCCGGGTAGAGTTGCTGGTAGATGCGAAACGGGTGCGTGTAGCGCGCGACTTCGGCAGGAGTAGCTTCGGCGCGATGTCCCACGCAAATGGTCAGGGCAACCGCTTCTTCCAGGTCGCGGTAGATGCCGGTGGCCATGCCAGCCAGTTGCGCGGCGCCCAGCGCGGGAGCATCGGTGATGGGTACACCCACGACGACCCGGTCAAGAATATTGGCTTTCAGCGTCAACCAGGTGGCGGATTGTGCGCCGCTGCCAATAACGCGAAGCGTGTGGATGTCGACGCCGGCCTCGGCCAGACGCTCAAGGTTCAAGCGTAGATCGTAGGCCAGGCTATCGAAGAGTGCTTTCACGATGTGCGCTTTTGGTGTCGTGACGGTCAGACCGATTATCGCCCCTCGTGCATGCGGGTCCATCCAGGGGGTACCGGCGGTCGCGAAATAGGGCAAAATCAATATGGGCGATGGCTCGCGACCGGCTTTCGCCAGGAGAATATCGGTGAACGGCAACCCACGCTCCTCTGCTTCGCTTCGTTCCGCCTCCCCGAGTGTGTCGCGGAACCAGCGTAGCAGTGATCCGCCGGCGAAGTTGTAGGCAAGGGTGAGGTAGCGATTCGGGATGACATGCGGGTAGCAGGCATAATGGTTATCGAGCATCGCCGGAGTGAGCACCGGCATTTCCAGTGTGGCGGCCAGGCTTTCAACCTCGCCCATGGCATTCATCGCCATTCCGGGTTCAGATGCGCCACACCCCAACACAGCACAGGCCTGATCATGCCCACCCAACACCACTGTCACCTCGGGTGGCAGGTGCCAGCGCCGGGCCATCGCCGGAGGGAGCTTGCCGACGCGCGTTCCCGCCGCGGCCAAACGCGGCAATAGTTCGAAATCCAATCCCGCGATCTCCAACAGGGAAGTTGACCAACTGCGCGTATGCAGGTCCAGCAGCATTGTACGACCGGCCATAGAAAAATCGGTGAGCGCGGGCAGACCGAGTGCGCGCAGTAGCAGCGCATCAAATCCGAGGAATTGGAAGGTGTGTGCCAGCAGATCCGGACGTCGTTGTTTCCACCAGAGGATTTTGCAGAGCGTTGACATGGGGTGCAGCGGCAAACCGGTGATGCCAAAAAGGCGTTCCCGGCCGATGTCGCGTGCCAGGATCTCCGCTTGCGGGGTGGGACGGCTATCGAAGGTGGTCAACGCGGGTGCCAGAGGATGGCCCATAGCGTCCACCGGTACCACCGTTTCTCCCTGTACCGCCGCGCAGAGCGTGGTGATGGGGTCGTGATCGCCGGCGCTATCCACCGCGCTGATGACCGTCTCCCGGACACGAGCCAATACGAAATCAGAATCCAGTTCCATTGCCCCGGATTCCGGGTGCAGCAATGGATAGGTACGCTGCGCGCGCCCCAATATTTCTCCGTTACGTGCGAAGATGACTGCCGAACAGCCTGTCGTCCCGATTTCTAACCCTAAAATACTCATAAAGCCCTCCCTGGCCGGATGAGGGATACGATCATGTGATCTGTATTCGCCGCAAGGCGGTTGAACGCCTGTTTCAGTGGCACTCTCTCGGCTTACCGCTTCCCATACTGCCAGGCCTCATCATACATCGCAATGATATTCTCAACCGGAGTGACTGGTTGTAGCGCATGGCAGGGGGCAAGGATATAGCCGGTACCGTCGCAGGCCAGGGCGTCGATGTTCTGGCGCACTTCCGCGCGCACGTCTTCCGGTGTGCCGAAAGGGAGGATCTGCTGGTTATCAATGCCGCCGTGAAAACAGAGCTGCCGCCCAAAATCCTTCTTCAGGCCGATTAACTCCATGCCGGGGCACACCCATTGAATGGGGTTGAGCACGTCGATGCCGATCTCAATCAGGTCGGGAATGAAGGTACGGATAGCCCCGTCGTCGTGATGAAAAACCTTGATGTTATAGTCACGGCACAGGTTCACGAAGCGCTGCAGATGCGGAAGATAAAATGTGCGAAAGGTGTCCAGGCTTATCAGTGGTCCGGTTTGGCTGCCATAATCATCGGTGACTTGCGCGATATCGATCAGTCCGTCACAGGCCTCAAACATGCGCAGGTGATACCCATAGAAGGCGTCGCTGAGCCGGTTGAGGAAGGCATGCGTGAACTCCGGGTCATCATAGGGATCCATCAAGGATTGCTCCAACCCGCGTAGCAAGTTGTGGAAGTAGAAGGGGGCCATATAGCCGCACATCACCAATTGCCGGTCATGTACGGCGCGCGCCGCGGCGTGCATCTGGCGGTAGTCAAACCACTCTGCACGCGGCCAGGAGTAACGCTCCAGGTCATCGATGGTGCGCGCCTCGCCCAACGGCCAGGTGCATTGTTCGTAATACACCCCCGTGTCATAAGTCTGCCGGCGCGTGCCAATCCCCCACAGGTCTATACTCTCGCCGTTCGGCACTGTCGGCAACGTCGGCCCGATATACGGCGCGCTTACCCCGGCAAACCCGTCGATATGCAGGGCTTCATTGATATCCACTCCGGGGCCAAAATGGCTTGCTAGCTTGTCCATCACTTCCCCGGTCGCCCAAATATCCGTTGGCACCCGGTCCACCGGCTGATGGGTAATCGCCGCCCACATTCGCTCACGTGCATTCATGCCATTCACCTCGGAGAGGAATGATTCGCCACGACAGAGAGCAGACCTTTCTTGAAGGATGATTCCGGTTTCGCTACCCACCGCGCATAATGAACTTCTGCCGCGCAAGGTCTTTCTCTAGCCCACAGGCAGCAAGGCGGAATTTGGCATGCGGGTTATTCCGTCACCCCGGGCCACGCATCGGTGCGGAACGGGGCAGCGGGCAGTCCGGCGCCGTTCATCAGTGTGCAGGATGGATTCATCGCCCAGCCGTAACGCACAGCGGCAGGGGTGGTCACGCTGTCGCACCAGACCAGCGCAGTCTCACCATCAATTTTTGCCTGCGCGGGGTAGAAACGGTGATCAGTGCCGGCAATGGTGAAACCGGTGAGTTTGCGCCGCGTCCGTGCGGTTAAGCCGGTGGCGTGGGTGAAGGTGATACGCACGGTCTTTCCCTCGATCCGCATCTCCTGGTAACTCGGGCCCTGTGTTTCGCCTATGGGTTGCCCATAGACGTTAGCGAGCACCTGCAACGCCAGCCGTCGGGCGGCTTCCTGTTTATTCGGGAACAGTAAGGTGTTGGTTTCTCCGAGATCAATCGTCACCGCCATTCCCGTGTGTTGCAAGCGTAGAGCTTGCGCCTGCGCTTCGCGCAGTTCCGCCCACGCACTCTCACCGGGGGCGGGAAGTGACGCGCCATAATTTGGTAGTTGGACGAAATAGAAGGGGAATGCGGCGTCATGCCAGGCCTCGCGCCAGCTCTGAATCCACAGGGGGAAAAGGGTGCGGTATTGTGCGGCACGGGTCACATTCGCCTCACCCTGGCAACAGATGACACCGCGCAGCGCATAGGGGAGAAGCGGCGCGATCATACCCTGATACAGGCCGGCAGGGCGCCAGGGATGTCCCGGCGGCAAGGGCTCCACCGGCGGCAATCTGGGTGCGTCCGGATTGCGTGCATATTCGATGCGATACAACCAATCGCCGGCCAAATGGATGGATGCCCCCTTTTCCGCCTTCACTCCCAGCGTCAGATCTTCTCGTCGACCGCAAAAACCACCATTCCCTCCATGATCAAAGATCCGCACCGCCAGCGTGCTTTTTCCGGCCTTTACCAGTGCGTTGGGAATCGGGTAATTTCGCGGGATAATGCTGGTGTGCCCTTGTTCCGGACCGGTGGCGCCGATCTGCTCTCCATTCCAGTATGTGACGTCATAATCGTCGATGGGACCGAGATGGAGCGTCAAGTCTTTCCCACTCCATGCCGGGGGAATATCCACGGTGGTGCGAAACCAGACCGCACCATCGATATTCAACGGCGGATGCTGCGTCTCCCAATATCCAGGCACCGGCATGGTCGTCCAGGCCTGAGTGTCGATGTCCGGATCTGCCCATCCCGCAGCTTTGCCGGTGTTACCCGGGTCGAGCAGGAAGCCACCGGTTTGCACCCACTGCGCGTATTGACGCGTATATTCCTTTTGCAAAGCGGTGCGGTCTGCGTTCGGAGGAATGATGCGCGCGAGTAACGGCGCCAGTTCAGGTTTCGTCGCGAGTGCTGGTTGGCTGACCCACGCCTCTGCCGGCGCGCCTGCCCAGGTGGTCTGGATCAACCCGATGGGGATATCGAGTGTTCGGTACAATTCGCGTCCAAAGAAATAGGCTAGTGCGCTGGTGCGTCCTACGACATCGTAATCACAGGGCGACCACTGACCTTCCAGGTCCAGGCACGGCGTTTCCGCCACTACCGGCTTCACGGTAAAGATATGAATCTGAGGGTAGTTGGATTTCGCAAGTTCTTCCCAGGCGTGCATGCCGTCCGCGACCGGCATCACCATGTTGGCTTGTCCGGTACAGAGCCACACTTCGCCAACCAGAACACCGAACACGGCAAGAGTTGTATGGTCATCGGCGATGGTGATGCGGAAAGGTCCGCCCGCATGATGGGGTGATAGCGCGAGTTGCCAGCGACCGTTGGCATTGGTAGTCGCTGTGTAGCGCCCGGCATCAAAGGTGACCGTCACGAGTGTGCCCGGCGTGTCCCATCCCCAGATCGGCGTAACGCGGTCGCGTTGCAACACCATATCGTTGGCGATTATCGCAGGCAGTTTCAACCCTACCCCATCCGGGGCGGGAAGTGTTTCAGCCCCCCACACACCGCTCCCGAGTAGCAGCAATAACCAGAGCGCACATGGCGAAACACAGGAATGCGAACGACCCATGAACACCTCCCGGAGAATTACCTGACACTTGTAGTGTACCACACCGGCAGAGTAGTTCAACATGGGTTTATGGTGTGTTGCAGAGGGTCGAAATTTGTCGTCGTGCAATACAAGCTTTGGCTAACCGGAGTATTATTCATGCGATCACGAATACTGTTTGGTCATCGGTGGCGCCGGTTGTGTTTGCGGGAGAAGGCGGCATCCGTGCGTAATCGTTCCTCAATACGCACGGATCGGAGACCTAGACGTTTGAGCAGATGGAAAAACCAGGCTATAGGCGGCAACAAACGCGGAGGATGTTCCAGGCGGTGGAGGGTGTGGCGTGCAAAAGACCGTCCCGCGCCCCATTGCCGACCAAGGGCGAGGTAGTCGACGAACACGCGATGCGTAATCCACCCCGGGATGATGGTCGCACCCCCGGACAAACCCTTCAACACCAGTAAAATATAATGGCAACCTACACGACTGGCCAATGCTTCGCAGGCGGGTATTAGACTGGCGGCGTCAGACTTCTGATCACCCACACGTTCCCAATGTGCGTCTCCAGAGACAAGGAATTGCTGGACCAGCGTGGGTACGTGGCCGTTGCGCAATGGAAAAACGATCGCGGCGGCATCAGCGTCGACTGCATGCGCAACGATCATTGCCGTCTGAGTGCCATCGCCGAGAAATAGCAACTCACTCGAATTGCCTACGGTCGCCAAAAACCCTTTTTCCAGGGATTCGACTAATAGTTTCGTGTTGCTACTGGCGGCGCGGGAAGAGCCATTAATTAACACCAGATGGATACCATTCACGAATAGAGTATAGCAGAGTTAGTAAAAAATTGGTAGCAATCTAAAATGATAACATTTATCATCTGGTTAGTATTTACTCAACGATAGTGTATCGATCTCCGTCTGCAGCCGTGCGGCGAGTAGCGTGTTGCGCAACAACATGGTGACAGTCAACGGACCGACTCCGCCGGGGACAGGCGTGATATAGGCGGCGCGTTCCGCAGCAGCAGCGAATTCGACATCGCCGACCAGGCCCCCCTCCACTTCATTGATGCCGACATCAATGACAATGGCGTTATTGCGAACCCACGCACCGGGCACCGTTTCCGGTTGGCCCACGGCCACCACTAAAATTTCCGCGCGGCGCACATGGGATTCCAATAGACCAGCTGCCTGGGTACCGGTATGGCACATCGTAACGGTGACCCGTTCATTGAGCAACAACATGCCTACCGGTTTGCCGACAATCGCACTGCGCCCGATGACCACCGCTTCTTTTCCCTTCAATGATATGCCGGTTGCGCGAATGAGTTCGAAAGCGGAGAGTGCAGTCGAGGGATACAGCCCTGGTCGTCCTGTCATGACGGCGCCCAGATTCGCTTCCGTGACGCCATCGACATCCTTGATCGGGTCCAGACACGACTGCGCCGCGTTCAGATCCAACCCCGGCGGCAAGGGGGTTTGCAGGATGACGCCGTGAATAGCAGGATCACTATTCAGCGCCTGTAACTGTTCATGGAGTTGTGCATCAGAAAGCTCCGACGCCAGATCAATACGCCGATAAGCGATGCCTAACGCGGAAGCCTTTTTCTCCTGCTGATTACGGTAAATGCGTGAAGCATCATCTTCGCCGACCTGCACGGAGACCAGACACGGCGTAACCCCGCGCGCGGACAATGTCGCTACCGTATGCACCAATTCATCCTGTAACCCCTGGGCGACAGTAGCGCCCCGCAAGTTGATAGCGCTCATAGGGGTAAATCTCCTTCGATTGGTAATTGGAGCACCTGGTAGGACGCAACTAGTGCCGCGCGTGCCAGTGCAGGCGCCGCCGTGACCAGCACGGACAGTTCGTCCCCCCATGTCTGCGCAAGGGTGGCATCGATAAGGGCCCCCTGATTCATGCGCACATTGATCATCGCGCTGTTGAAGCCTGCCATCGCGTTATGCGTGGCGACAATCACATCACTGACCAGATACGGATTGCAATGGTCCGCCAGCAAGCCGGCCAGTGTCAGCAACCGCACACACTTGCGCGCAATAGCCAGCGGGACCTCACCGGCTATGTGAGTGGCAGCCTGAATGGCGCGTTGGCGGACGGTTTTTTCTTCATCGGTGGTTTTTGGCAAAGCAGTGGCCGCGCGATACGCGCCATAGGCAGCTGCATCGTCCGCTGTGAGTTGTTGCAGTTCGGCGCGCAGCACTTCGGCTTCCAGCAGCACGGAAGATGCCTGCTCTTCAAACGCCGCATATTTGTCGCGACCAATAGTGAAGCGGGCAGACATGCATAATAATGCCGCGCCCATCGCCCCCGCGAATCCCGCCGCGCTGCCGCCGCCGGGCGCTGGCTCCGCGGAGGCCAGTTGCTCCAAATAGTCTCGGACGCTGCCAGTCAGGATATCCGCCATTGCGCCAGTCCTCGTTTCGCTGATTGATGGGTTTATCTATTTCCTCATAATCAGGGTAACCCCTTTTATGAATCCCATCTACAGCTCGCCCGCTTATAGTATTATTCATGGAAATGCCTATCGTGGGACGGGTGCGTTCCGGTATATTGAATCATGCAGGATAACCTGACAGGATCTTATAGAATTGAGTGTTGCGTTAGCTGGCGTTGAGGTTTTAGAGAATATGACCTGCTATGCTACTACCAGTTGAGGGTATACCCCTGAAGGAGTATGGCATGAAACAATTCATTGTGACGATGACGATGGTCGCGGTGCTGGGTACCGCGCTGGCTGCCTATGCGGCGGATGCGCCGAAACCCACCACGGTCCCGAAACCGAAGCCGGCCATCACCATGACGAAGAAACACGTCGCCACTAAAACCATGGCGCCGAAACCGGCAGTGCCCAAATCCATGAAAATTGCCGTCAAGAAGACTGGGAAGAAGCATGGCAAAGTGGTAAAGGTCACTAGAGGGTCAAAACCGATCGTGAAAACCATGGCGAAGACCCCGAGCAAAGCTACCGGCCCCAAATCTCCCGCACCGTTGAAGAAGAAATAACTTTGCTCACATCGACAGCGCGCTACGGCGGGTACAGCGTGTAGTCGGTAGTGTGCAACGAGCCTCCGTGGCAACACGGAGGCTCATTTTGCAGAACACAAGTGCTCAAACGTGCAATCCACCTGCGCATCGAAGCATAATTGCTTCGATGCGCAGGCTAGATCGGTGGCAATGAGGAGAGTAGCTTACCGTAGGGGGAAGCGTCATCCTCCACCCGTGTGTGGCGCCCACTGAAGATAATATAGAGCAAGAGCAGTACGCCTTCGCCACTGGCGACGGCGTACTTTTGTATTTCGGGAAAATTGCGTGGTGAGTAAAACGACTCAATGAGGCCGGCAATCACGAGCATGCTGGCGACCCCAATCATCAGCTTCACGGCTTCTTTTCCTGCCTGGCGCAACGCCACACCGCGCGGCAACTCTCCCGGATTAATGAGCGCGTAAGCCAGCAACAGACCTGCGCCGCCAGCGATGAAAATGGCTGGTAACTCCAACACTCCATGCGGCACAACGAAGGCGAATAAGTTCAGTGCGACCGTCGTGCTGTGACATGCAGCGGCGACCATGATTCCGAGCATGATCCCGTTATAGACCAGGAGGAAAATCGTCAGGATGCCGGCCGTCATTCCGCCGGCGAACTCGGAGATCGCGACGCCGATATTATTGGTCATAATGAAGCTGGCCATTTCCGGGCGTTTTTCCGCGGAGGTCCATTCGTGCGGTTTGAGGTGGCGTTCGAGCGCGGTATCAAGGTATCCCATCAATGCGGGAGGCAGTACCTGGTAGGCAATCGCGCGGTCGCGCAGGGTAACACTGAAACTGATTATTCCCGGGATAATCGAGAGAAGCACTGCCAACAACACCCACAGGCTATGACGGCGCAAGGTGTGTGGAAAATCGACCGTATAGAAGCGGAGAAAACTCGGCCATGGTCGTCGCGGTGCAGCGTAGACATAGGGGTAACAGCGCCCCAACAGATCATTCAGATAGACCTGACGCGCCGGATCTGCCTCGTGGGTACGGGAGAACGCCAGTTCGGCCGCCGCGCGTCGGTAGAGTTTGCCGAATTCGATGATTTCGTCGGCTTCCAGACGCGTGAACCCTTCCGCCTGGACGATGGTTAGCAACTCCTCCAGGCGCGTCCATTCGGGGTAGGTGGTAGCCATGAGGGCAGTTTACCTCAATCTCAACGTCGTCGGTTGGAAGTGACAATCATCGATCGCGCGACGAAGAAGCCGATGGCGGAGGCAACAAACAACAACAGATCCACAAAGAATAACGCCGGCGCCTTAAAAATCATAAAAGCAACGAGGAGGATGAAGGTCACGGCGAAGATGATGCCGGTAATGCGGCTGATGGCTACGCAACGCTGACTGCGGGATTCAATATCTGATGCTGAGGCTGAAACTACCGTCAACGTCGGCAGTGACTGCAGGTCCAGTTCAGCGGAGGCGCGTGTGGCGACAGCAGCTTCATCCGGGTGTGTCGTCGCGGATGCGGATGACACCGGCTCGACGGCTTTGGCACTGACCGGGGCCGGAGCCGATGTGGAAGGTGGTGCAGGTTGCGGTACAGTTGCCGGAGGCAGCACCGCGGCGGCCGCCGGCGGCGGAGCAGGAGCAGGCGCCGGGGCTGGTGCGGTGGGACGTGGGACCGGACGGCCCAGCAGACGTTCTAGCGCCATGCGTGCTTTATCGTTATTCGGGCGTAGTTTGATAACTTCCTGGTAGCAACGAATCGCACCGTCGCGGTTGCTCATCTGTTCTTCCAGGACCCCGCCATTGTACCAGAGCAGTGCGGATGACGGGTGTTGAGTCAGTCCTTCTTCCAATAGCTCATGGGCTAACGCTAATTGTTTCTGCTCACCGAGATAAGCGATCCCCTCGGCATACCATTTCGGGGTACCTTCGATGGTGGCGCCGCATTTCGGACAAACATCACCGGTGGTCTCTGTACCGCACTCTTGACACTGCATACTAAGCCTCGATGCCGGTAGATACGCTCATCGTAGGGGTGAGTCGGGGGGTCAAACCGGACCATTTCCTAACGGGGAGTATACCAGACTGACTCTTCCGGCGCAAGGGATTACGAAAACCAACCAGCGTGCCGTACCAAAATAACCGGCCCGGCGAGATTTCGCCGGGCCGGGGATATGGATAAGATGCGATATTCGATGCGCTAAGCGACGGCGTAGGCATCCGACGAATCGCGGTCGTCGTTAAAATCGTCGTCCGACCAATTTTCAAGCATGAAAATCGTCGGATCAAGTTTGCTGCGTTCGACAATCAGCCCGTTGCCCACGCGATAGATCGCGGCTAACAGCGATGGTGCTTCGCGCGCCAGGGTATCCTGGTCAAGGGTCAGGCCGCGCCGGGCCAATTCTTCCAACTCCTCGCGAACACGCGACACCGTCCAACGACGGTAACGCATGATCACGTCCGGGTCAAACCCGGCGGCGATCAACGCATCGTTCCAGGAGGCAAACCGTCCGGCATGCAACGTAGCTGCGGCCAATGACGGGTCCAACTCCTCGGAAATGCAGCGCCAACTCAAGTCAGCGCCTTTCGCATGCCATTCACGGATGCGCGCAATCACCTTTTCTCGCGTCCACTTGCGATATCGTCGAATGGATTCATAATCGAATCCGGCTGCTTCTACCGCGGCGCCCCAACTTCCGAAGGTGCGCTCGGCAGCTCGCAACAGCGATGGTACACGATCCTCAGTCCGTGAGTAGCTCAAATCGTGCCCAGCCATCGCTTCCCCGCGGATGGCCGCAACAATAGCGTCGCGCGTCCAAATGCGCTCGGTGATCCTCATTCGAAACAACCTCCTCCTTACAGACCCGGCATCCCGGGCAATTCTCTCTGGACAATATCTATAGTACAGAGGGCATGTTACTGTTGCGTTACGATCACAATAACGCAACATCAAACAAAATCAAGCATTTTCAAAGCATTCGACTCCTACTATACCCAAAAAGTTTCAGTTGATGCATATTTTTTTACTGTTTTGTTGAGGTTTAATTTACGGTTAATGGTAAGTTGAGCATATATTAATGTAAGCGCTTCTTTATGTCAAGCAGATCTGGCAAACGAATTCCAGATGGTGATTAATCGATTAATTTAAGTAGGATAGCAGGATAATCCGTAATAACCATTGGTACGTTGTCGCAATATTTACCGTAAGTTCACACAATATTAGTAGATATTATCACAATAACCGACTAACTATTCAGAAAGAAAAGTTGCTATTCGAGGATTGAATTTGTGGTAACTGAGCAATAGAGCTATTTCGTGCCAAAGCGGCAACAGAGCGAACCGGGAGTATGCCGGTCGCTTAGCGCTGCGTGATTGTGGTCGTTTCGTACCGAACGATGCCGCTGTCAAACAACGTCCGGTCTGCTATAATACTGAAAGGCGATCCACAGGACTCGTCGAAATCACCTTCACACGATGAGAGGGGACACCATGATGCGAGGACATCGACCGGGCATAGTTTTGCTTGCCGTGGTGCTGGCTTTCTGCTGGTTCACCACGGGTGGTGCGTTGGGTAAAAGTACGCTGGATGATTTCGAAACAGATGCCACTGCGACGACCACCGATCACCATGATGAAAAGCCGAAGCATGACACGACACAGCATCCCGACAGCCCCGCCGACGACCATCAAGTTCACACGGATGACAGTGCGAATCACGGCAAACCCTCAGACGATCACCAGGTGCATACCGAGGGTGCACATCACGGCGGTGGGCACGATTCGTCGCGGACCTCAGAGGCGAATGAGGATTTTTCTGCGGCGGTGGTTCGTCTCTGCGTGCAGGGGCTCGGGATCCTTGGCGTGAATAGCTGGTACCGCATCAACCCCACCGGGGATGTTCAAACCTATCTCAAACCGCGGCATTCCGGCGACCAACTGCTCGCCTTCGCACGGGTCGACACCGCTTATCGGTCCGTCGCGCGCGATATCGACTGCCTGGACCTGCGCTCAGAACTTGGGTATGGCCCACTCGGGTTTCAATACAATGTCAGTCATTTTCGCGAATCACACCCGACCGACAGCCTGACGGTTAGTGAAATCTATGGACTGTATCGCATGTCGCCAAGCTCGAAGGTCGAGATCGATCTCGGGTTAGGCACAATGCACGTGATGGGCAACGGCAGCACCGGTATGGTCTCCTGGACCTTGCCGATTCTGATTCAATCCACCGATCACTTCGGAGTTGAATTTCGACCAGCGTGGGCGGAACGGCTCAATGACTACGACCTGGCCATGCTCTACCACACCCGGCATCTCTCATTGAAAGCTGGCTACCGCTGGATGATCACCCCACACGACTCGCTTAATGGGCCGTATGCCGGGGTGTCGATGGGGCTGTAAGGTCAATCTCGTGCGCACAGTTTTTACTCTTCTCCGCGTCGTCGCCGTTTGATTTCGCTCTGATGGCGCTTCTCCTGAAGGCGATGTTCTTTCATCGCACGGGGGATGCGGGTGGATTTGCGGGTTTTCTTGGGCCGAAATGCGTGCTGCAATAAGAGTACGAAACGGGCGGTAACATCCTCGCGGTTGCGGTACTGGCTGCGGGAGTGATCAGAGATGAGATGCAATATACCGGCATCATCGAGCCATGGCGTCAACTCGGTCAGCAACCGCGCACGTTGTTCCTCACTAAGTGTCGGTGACCCCGTCACGTCAAAGAGCAGTTCCACGCGCGTCTCGACCTTATTCACATGCTGGCCCCCCGGTCCCCCGCTGCGCGAAGTACGAAACCGCAATTCCGCGCGCGGGATGACTAATTCTGGGGGCACCAGCACATAAAGGTCGTCCATAATCGTTTACCGTGTCAGGGCATCAAAATCCGGCATCGTGCCCCCATCTGGTCGGCAAACGCCGTCGCGATGTGCGGCGGCACTGACCGCGGCGGCAACAGCGGGGGCCACGCGTAGGTCGAAAGGCGAGGGGATGATACAAGTCGGCGACAACTCCCGCAGGCTCACTGTTTCAGCGATTGCATGCGCGGCGGCGACTTTCATCGCCTCGGTAATCTGGCGCGCGCGGCAGTCCAGAGCACCACGGAAGATGCCCGGGAAGGCCAGCACATTATTAATCTGGTTGGGGTAATCCGAGCGTCCGGTGGCCATCACTGCTACATAGGGACCGGCGTCCTCCGGCATAATCTCCGGGATGGGGTTGGCCATCGCAAAGACGATGGCGCGCTTTGCCATGCGCTGGACTTGTGCCACGGTCAAGGTACCCGGCCCGGACAGACCCAGGAAGAGATCAGCGTCGGTGATCACCGCGTCCAGGTCTCCATGCAAGGCCTCTGGATTGGTGTGCGCAGCATACCACTCTTTCATGCTGTTCATATGTTCGGAACGTCCACGATAGATAGCCCCGTTGCGGTCACAACCGATGATGTTGCGCACCCCGGCAGCCATGAGAATTTTCGAGCAGGCAACTCCTGCGGCGCCTACGCCGGAGACGACCACCTTTAACTCGCTGATTTGCTTCTCAACCAGCTTGAGCGCATTCAGCAACGCTGCCAGTACTACCACCGCGGTGCCGTGCTGGTCATCGTGGAAGACTGGAATCTCCAGTGTGGCTTTCAACCGTTCCTCGATCTCAAAACAGCGTGGGGCGGAGATGTCCTCCAGATTGATGCCGCCGAAGGTCGGGGCCAATGCGGTGACGATGGCCACGATTTCATCGGGGTTTTTTGTCGCCAGGCAAATGGGGAAGGCATCCACACCGCCGAAAGCTTTGAAGAGTTGCGCCTTGCCTTCCATTACCGGCATCGCGGCTTCCGGTCCGATATCACCGAGTCCCAACACGGCCGTACCGTCGGAGACCACCGCGACGGTGTTGCGTTTAATCGTCAGGCTGCCGGCGCGCATCACATCGTCGGCGATCGCCAGGCATACCCGCGCAACACCGGGGGTATAGGCCATAGAGAGATCCGCGCGTGTGACCAGCGGGGCTTTGCTCATGACTGATATTTTGCCGCCGTCATGGAGGGCGAAGGTGCAATCAGTGATGGCTTCGACCGTCACGCCGGGTAACGCACGGACTACTGCGGCAATCTCATGTTCATGCTGGGCGTTGCGCGAATTGATGGTGACGTTGCGCCGCACGATCCCACCGTCTTCTACGGTCGTTATTCCGGCAACCTCGCCACCGACTGTTTCGACCGCGCCGACGAGTTGCGCAAGCGTCGTGCCGGGTGACAGGCACACGCGTAATAACAGACTATAACTGGCACTCGGTGCAATGGCCATGACGCGATCCTTTCAGGGAAGCGGAGTATGGGCAGATGATTATACCATAGTTTCCGCGCGTTGGCAGCCCGCGGATTTCCTACATAGAGCTTGTCCCATAGTCCGGTATGTTGCATCGCGTGCAGATTTTTGGGGCAGGCGCGAAGCGATTGTCGACTGTATCGCGAGGAGACACACGAGAAAATCGCGACAAAGCCTGGCGTAAAAAAGATGCCGCGAGGAAATATGCCGGACTTTGGGACAAGGCTCTACATAAACAACACCTGCGCCGTGCCTGCCGGGACAGAAAGGCAATACCACAGTGCTTGACAGCGTCGGTGCCGACCTTGATAATACCGTCTATCATGACGGAACAATCAATACCCAATAGGCGGAACACAGGATGGGTTGGCTCCATCGGTTTATTAGCGGGAACATTGGTGCTCTTCATCATCGCGGCACAGGCCATGCACTGGGAGCATATCGAACTCTTTATTCTGGTGATCGGCATTCATGAGTTGGGCCATTATCTGGTCATGCGCAAGTTTGGGTATCAAAATGTACGCATCTTCTTCATTCCATTCATTGGCGCCGCGGTAAGTGGGAAAAATTTCAACATACCCGGTTGGCAAAAAGCAATCGTGTCGCTGGCCGGTCCCGTACCGGGCATCCTGCTTGGATTAGGCTGCGCCGTCATTGGCGCTGGTCTGCGGAACAATACACTTACCCAAACCGCGTTTTACTTCGCCTTATTAAATGGTTTCAACTTGTTACCCTTTCTACCCCTTGATGGCGGGTGGTTTATTCACCCGCTGCTTTGCATCCGCCATCCATACCTGGATGTCGCCTTTCGCATTTTTGCCTTGGCCGGTATCCTGGCGCTCTGCGTAGGGTTGAAAATCTATATGCTGGCGATCATCGGCATGCCGATGCTCCTTGCACTACCCGATTCCTGGAAAATTGCCGGCGTCGTTTTGCGCCTGCGAAATCTCGGTGTGACGACTATCTCACCCGATGCGCAATCTATTCCACCCGTCACAGCCGCCATCATTCGTGAAGAGCTATTGAAAGCAATGCCGCAGACCCAGCACCCGGCGGTGATGCAACGACACCTTACGAATGTATTTGAGATGATCAACACGCGCCCACCAGATTGGTCTACGTCGCTATTTCTCCTGGCGACCTACTTCTCGAGCATCGTACTGGCAATAGCTGTCATCGTGATCAGCGTCTTAATAGGTGACGGGGGCCATCTGGTTCACCACGGACCCGACATGCAGGGGTGGATCCTTATCGGGATGTCGCTCCTGGGAGCATGTCTCGGTCTGCTGGTCATTCCCGGTATCCTGTTGCTGGCACATCAATCGTGGATGAAAAAGCAGAGTGCGCTTCAACCAACACCGAGTACCGGCGAGGCGACAGTCGGCGAACTCTCCAGCATAGCCTCTGCACCGCAGGCAGCATTGTCGGTGGTCGAGGAACAGCACAATACAGCCAACGATGAACGGCCTCCGGTATAAACAGGCAATCGATCCGTGATACCTCCTGCACATTGATTTGTGCAGTGATCGATATTTCCATTTCTTCGTGCTCAGTGGCAGGGAATCAATGCCACCCGTTGAAATGAGGGGCGTTGCCTGGGATACCCGGTGCCGAAGGACAGACATTATGCCGAACGAGGAGACGCCGCGCGTCAGTATCGCTTATGGGGGCTTTAAGCCTGGAGAACTACGCCGTGCACTTTGGCTGATCCTGATCGCCTGGTTCTTTGGTGCAAGTTTCTCCGGCATCGTCTCCGGCGCGGCGATTATCTCTTTCTTAACCAAATACTTGAAAACGAATGACTTGCAGTTTGCCCTGATCATGGCTGCGGGACCAGTGGCCGTGGCGTTTCAGTTTCTTGGTTCCTTTGTGACCGAACGCACCGGACGAACTAAAGTTAATTTTCTCATTTTCGTGACCCTCCATCGCTTGCTCTGGATCGGCGTGGCGCTGGTGCCGATCTGTCTGATGCATGCAACATCCACGGTGCAAATTTGGGCCGTCGGCATCATCATCTTCCTCTCGGCGGCCATCGCCAATTATGGAGGCGCCGGTTGGCCCACCTGGATGTCGGAGATCATCCCTCGGTCATTGGCCGGGCGTTTTTTTGGCATTCGCTCTTCGTTGGGTATGGTGGCCATGGTGGTTATTGGTACTGCGGTATCCTATCTCCTCGATCGCTTTGATGGCCAGGGGTGGATGTATGCGCTCGTATTTGCCGTGGCGGGGATTATGGGCGCCGTCGACATCCTCTCTTTCCTGCCAATCCGCGATCTCCAGCGTCCGCCGGATACCACCGGAACCCCGCTCTTATCTCTTCTGGTCCTTCCCTGGAAGGAAGTGGGCTTCCGCAACTATCTCTTCTACATGTTCATTGCCTGGATCTCTTATAACTGCATGGGACCGTTTGTCGGTCGCTACTGTATGGATGCGGTGAAGAATCAGGGGATGGCGATGAACGTGTCGATGACGAACATCGTGCTCTTTGTGGTGCCGATCCTGGCGATGGCGGTGTTTTCTCCATTTTGGGGGCGCGCTGTCGATAAGCTGGGACCGCGTTCGGTGCTGGCCGCCAGTTCACTCATGGCGGTGATCGTGCCTCTTGGCTGGCTGTTTATGCGTCCAGGCTGGTTCTGGCAAGTAGTGGTGCTCTCTATCATTGGGGGGATCACCTGGCCCGGCGTGGATCAGGCCACGGTATTTATGCAGATCAAAGGTTTTCCACAGCAATACAATTCCGTGTTCAACGCCACTTTTCTGGTGGTCAGCGGCATCGCCGGCACGGTAGGCATCTTTATCGGCGGACTGCTGGCCACTTTTTGGCAGCACAACCTGCATTATCTGGCGCCCTATCTGCCGGTATGGGTGTCGCATTACCACCCGGTGTTCGCTACCGCGATAGTCGTGCGTCTGGCCGCGCTGGTCTTTTTGTTTCCTCGTCTGCGGCTGCCCGGTCAGGGACGTCTGGCGCAGGTACCCGGCGTCGTTCTGGATGGTCTTATCGATGCCACACCCGGCATAGGTGATCTGGTACGCATCTGGCGCCGACGCACACAAAAAATGTCCGCGTAGCGAATGCGTGGACTTTGGGACAGGCTCTACATATCGTGAGTATAGGTCAATCCATAAATCGCATAATGCTTTTCATGGACGAATGCCAGGTCGCCGGTGAAGCCGTCGAACAGTTGGACGCGCACCCCGTAGTTTAGTGAATCGCTGTCATGTTCGACGGAAAAAGTGGCATGTTTCATAACTCCCAACTCCAAACCGCCGAACACGCCGTTTAATGGCACCAGGGAATTCTTATGACCGCCAGCAGCCAGGCCAAGATGCGCACGAAGGTATTCTATGCCGGAGATTTGGCCGATCGGCAGATTCTCACTGGCAACGACATATAGGGCGGTGCTGACCTGGTCTGTCATGTCGATAGTTCCTAGCGAAATGCCAGGCTCCGTGTCGGTCAGCGCACGCAATGTGAATTTCGCATTGACCATCGTCTGCTTCGCGCGCGGTGTGCTCAGCGAATCGTCGAGACGAATGCGGGAAAAGCCTACTTCCAGGCCAGGGAGCACCCCGGAATTGAAGACAAATGATTCACCATGCGCCCGCTCTTGCTCGTAATAGTTCGCGTTAATCGCTCCGAAGGGCAGGCTTTCCGCGGTTGGGACGGTGAACAGGCCGCTCGGACCGAGAATGCTCGGGGCGGCGTGGAGAAGCGACGTGCCGCTCAGGATAAGGGCAAGCGCCAGACTGATGGTCAAGAGACGCATGGGGTGATCCTCCTGTAACTACCGCCACCATCGCAAATTGATATTTACTTCGCTGCGCGAATGAAGCGGCTAACGCGGTCAGGCAATTCGACACCGGAACCAACCAATCGCTTCGCGCATAGTTAGCTCTTTTCCTTCTCTTATGGGTGAATAGCCGACGTTCCGGTCTGTTCCGCGAACTTCGGCAACCCCTCTTGCGAGGATGCGCCGCTTGTGGTAGGATATCTCCTGCCGTAAATTTACGTGGACTTTGGAACAGGCACTAACGATGGCATTATTCACAGGGTGATGAATAATGCGGGGGAGACAGCATTCCGTGGAACTAATGAAACTCACCGGTAATATCCTACTGGTCATCCAGATCGTTTCAGCACTCGCGCTGATTTTCATCATCGCCATCCAGACGACAAAGAGTGAACAGAGCGGTGCGGGGATGGGCGGTTGGGGCACCATCGGCGGTCAGGCCTCGACGTCCTTCCATAAATTTGGCATTGAAGCCCAGTTGACGCGCATCACTACCTGGATTGCACTGGTCTTTTTCGCGGTTTCCGTGTTGACCGCTTATCTTGAAGCGGCGATTCGTTCCGCGGGAAAATAACAACTCATCGTTTTGCCCGGGTGGCGGAAATGGCAGACGCGCCAGGTTGAGGGCCTGGTCCCCGTTTTGGGGGTGCTGGTTCAAATCCAGTCCCGGGCACCAAATATAGCGCAAAACCCGCTTGGTAGACACTACTAGCGGGTTTTTTGTCACCTGATTGTTGAAGCTAACCCGCATCATCCATGAACGCATGAATAATGCTTCTGTTAACCAGAACTTTATTCGCTTGGCGAATAAAGCGGGCTACACAAAAAAATGAAACCGCAATGACATGCCGCATCTTCGAATGGCTCTTTTGCTCTTTCCATGTGCCAGGGGATCAGCGAATAACGTCTTCCATTCTGCTTGGCCTTTCGCAGTGTCGCGCACTCCTACACTTCGATCTGACCAATTACCAGGCGAGATGACTGAAGACAACTTGATGGAAGCGTATTGCTAACTCGCAGAAGGGAATGAAAATGATTCCGAATCAATGGTACATCGTGCTGGAAGGACGTCAACTGGCGCGCACGCCGGTGGGTGTGACGCGTATGGGGGAGAAGTTGGTCTTCTGGAGGAATGCGGACGGTCAGGCGGTGTGTCTGCGCGATCGCTGCGTGCACCGCGGCGCCCAACTCTCTATCGGGACACTGGTGGATCATCACCTCCAGTGTCCCTTCCACGGGCTGGAATTCGACGCTACCGGCCGGGTGACATGTATCCCCGCCAATGGGCGACACGCGCCGGTGCCGGAGGGGTTCCGCGTGCATCGCTATCCTACCTACGAGGCGAACGGTTTCGTGTGGATCTGGTGGGGCGAGCAGGAGGCGCCGGCTGCTCCTCCCCGGTACTTCGACAATCTCGACGACGGGATGCCTTATGGCCGCTTCCAGAGCCATTGGACGGCGCACTATTCCCGCGCCGTAGAAAACCAACTCGACGTGGCGCACCTGCCCTTCGTGCATTACAATACCATCGGGCGCGGCGGCCAGTCACTGGTGGATGGGCCAGGCTTGACCTGGGACGGCGAGGACAAGTTCCTCGTGCACCTGTATAACCGGAAAGACGACGGCAGTACACCGCGGAAACCGACCGACTTGCCGCCGCCGGACCCGCATCGCCCTCACCTGGAGTTCATCTTTCCGAATCTCTGGCAGCTCTACATCGCGCCGCAGATGCGGATTGTGGTCGCCTTTGTGCCGGTGGACAATGTCAACACCATCTTCTATGTCCGTTCCTATAACGCCTTCGTGCGCGTGCCGGTGCTGCAACAACTGGCCACCTGGTTTACGGTGCAATACAGCAAAAAGATCGTGCGCCAGGATCAACGGGTGGTGATCACGCAGGAGCCGCGCATCAGCGGGCTGCGTATCGGCGAACATCTCTTCCAGGCGGACGGACCGATCCTGGCCTATCGTCGCAAACGCCAGGAACTCCTGGAGGCAGGGGGCATCCAGGAGTTCCTGGGTGAACCGGTGGAATTAGCATAGCCGGTCAGCAGTTCACGTAGAGTTCTTCCGCGGGTTGCCATACAGCAGTCACTTGCCTTCTATGCTGAAGCCACAGCAGATGTAGATCCATAGATCGCCGACGCTTTGCTTGGGGGGCAACAGCGTTGACGCATTCATTCATCCGCTGAATTCTCCAACAGGAGTTTCGGCGACAGCAGCAGAACAACGAGGGCGGGAGGTAGACTCATGACGCGACGGGAGCGGTGCTGATGGCGCTGCACCACAAAGAAACCGATATGGTACCGTACCAGGTGAACTTTACCGCGGAAGCACGACAGAAAACCGTGGCCTATTACGGCGAGGCGGAGATTGAAGAGTTCATCGGCAATCATCTGGCGAATATCATGTATGATCTCTTCGATGCAACGCAAGTCGTCGTGCAGCCAGGTTTTGTACGCGATCACTTCGGCGTCGTGTGGGATCGCACAGTCGATACAGATATCGGCAACGTTCGGGGCTTGCTGCTTCCCGAGCCAACGCTGGACGGCTACGACTTTCCTACTGTCGACGCGGAGTTCTACCGCACCGTCTACCGCCGCTTCATGGCGCACGACGCCAAGGTTTTTCGTCTGGGCGCAATCGGTTTTTCCCTCTTTGAGCGCGCCTGGACGCTGCGCGGCATGGACCACCTGCTGTCGGACATGCTGGAGGCCCCGGCGTTCGTGGATGAGCTGCTCGACCGTATTCTCGCATACAATTTGGCAGTGATTCGCGTTGCGTTGGAATTCGATATCGACGGCATGCACTTCGGCGACGATTGGGGCCAACAGCACGGGACTATTATGGGACCGGCGCTCTGGCGGCGGTTTATCAAACCGCGGCTGGCCGCCATGTATGGCGAGGTGAAGCGCGCCGGGAAATTCGTCTCGCAGCATTCCTGCGGTGACGTGCAGGAGCTCTTCCCCGATCTGATCGAGATCGGCCTGGATATCTTCAATACCTTCCAGCCTGAGGTGATGGACGTCGCCGACATGAAGCGCCGGTACGGGCAGCACCTGACCTTTTGGGGCGGCATCAGCACCCAGTGTGTGCTGCCCTTCGCTACCCCCACGGTGGTTACGGCGAACGTGCGGCGGATGCTACAGACCATCGGCGCCGGCGGCGGCTTTATCTGCGCCCCCACTCACGATGTGTCAAAGGATGTACCGGTGGAGAATATCGTGGCACTGATTGAGACGCTACGCAGGCAGGCGGCGTAGTCTATGTCGATCAGTAACAGGATGGACAGGATTCAAAACCTCATCCTGCATTATTCGAAATGTTACGAATAATCCGGGCTATTATCTCGTCACGCCGTCAACAGCATAGCTTCCCGAGCATACCGATGAACCTAGCGGTACACAGACGAGTTGAGCGCCTTTCAGGGTGCTTGATCGGGTCGCCATGTCCTTCAGGGCATGGTAAAACCAAAGACAGCCCACGCTATGTTCTCGTCTCGCCGTCAACGGCATAGCTTCCCGATCAAACCAGGTGAACCTGGCGGTACACAGACGAGTTGCGCGCCCTTCAGGGAGCTTGATCAGGTTGCGCAGGTGCCAGCGCTGATGATAGCCCTTGCGCTGTTCGCGCCATGTCCTGCACGGCATGGTACTGATGGGAAGGTGAATTGATGTTCGGACGTCTAGTATTGTGCGTCATGATGCTCCTGTGGATGATCGCCATCCAGGCGGATCCGGCTGCGACTGTACTTGGGAGATATGTCTTCACCGATGAAAAGGCAGTGCTGACCCTGCATGAAGTTCCGGTGGGCACGGCGTATACCGTGGAAACCATCACCAGGTGTGGGCGTGGACCATCAGCGACTGGGCGGGTAACCGCGGACCGCTTAGAGATTCTTCCATTGACCGAGGGAATCCATATCATTACCCTGGCGCTTCCTCGAACGGTGATGGTGCGTTTTCTCGCCATGTCACCACCGCAAGCGGTTGACCGGCACATCCTGTTGCGCAACTTGCCGCATTGCGGGCGCAAGCTCCTCGCTGGTCAGGCCATCACTGCGGTCGCGATGGGCGACTCGATCACTAATACCGGAGATTATAAAGGCATTTTGACTCGGTTGCTGGCACGTGGCACCGGCAACACGCACGTCACGATTCTTGACCGTTCATACCCCGGGCGCTCGGTGGATGCCGCGGTACGCTTTTTCCCGACGGATGTCCTCGCAGTGAAACCCGATATTGGACTGCTCATGTATGGGATGAACGACCTGCGTGGGGGGTGTCCCATTGATGGGTACGTGGACCAATACCGGTGGATTGCGCAGCATCTGGCCGCGGACTGTCACGCAGACACGATCTTCATGACCCCTACGCCGGATTGCAGCGTCAGCGAGCATTTTACGGTGTATGATGCCAATTTGATCCAAACATTGCGCTTCGGTGATGCGCTGACGCCGATCGCGCAGGAGCTGCATGTGCCGGTGGCGGATACCTTCGCCATGATGTGGGGGCAGGGTGGGGCCTCGCTGGATGCCGCCGGAAAGGCGATGTGGCCGCAATATCCAACGGGGTATAGCGAGCAATTTTCAACCATGTGGGAGACGCAGGGGCAGGGCGACGGTGTTCATCCCAATGTTCTCGGTCACCTGTCGATCGCACGCGCGGTCTTCAATGCTCTGGCCGGCATTGTCTCCCCCCGGCCATTAGCATGCCTGGCGGGCACCGAGTGGACTGCGGAGGGGTTGGTGAGTCACGTACAGGTGCGGAACGTGTCCGGCGTGCGCCGTGTCGGGGTGCTGCACTGCTATCCGTTGCCCGATGGTCCCATTGCCACCGATTTCGCCGGTCCTTATAACCTGGCTCCCGGGCAGTCCGTGATCTTTGATATCCATTGGACACAGGTGCATACACCGGCGGATTTGCTCACATACCCAGCCAATCTGTATACCGCGCCGGGACGACCAGCGTTCGCCATGTTGGATAGTGCCGGTGATGGCGGCGTCCTCTATGCGGTAGATGCACCCCTGGTGGTGCATGCCGGATACGTGCGGGAACGGCAGGTAGTGGACGGCAACCGGGTGCGCGTCACGCTACGTCGAGATCGGAAGGTCACTGTTACCCCGGTGGTCATCCCGGCCAACAGCGAAATGGGACGGCTTCCCCTGGTGACTCCCGTGATCGGTCAACAGGGGAAGCACGGGTGGGCAGTCGCTGAAGTGGCCTACACGCGGTTCGGCGCGGCGCGCACTGGCGAGGCGGTGGTCGACGGGGCGCTGACCGAGTGGGAGCACCACATCTGGAGCGTCATCGGAGAGCCGGTGCAGGCCCGCTGGACCGAAGGGATCATCGATCACCGGGCAACACCGCGAGAGTGTTATTTGCGCTGGTCGACGAAAGCAGGAGCGCACGGCCTGTACCTGGCCCTGCAGGCGACCGGCCAGATACGACTGGATTCCTTTATCGCCTTCTTCGATACGCGCCCGCCGCAACTGCTCGGGACGCCGGGGCGCTACTACTGGGTGACCGGGTCGCTGGCCGCGGATGGAGTCGTCAAGTTGGATGCAGGTGAAACCTCACCGCCTGGCGGTGGCTTGCGCGGCGCCTGGCAGCCCACCGCGGACGGGTTGACCCTGGAGGCCTACCTCCCGTATTCGACGCTCGAACTCACCACCTGGCCGAAGTCCGGTGATCTGGGCGTCTCCCTCTGGTGGCGACACGCCGGGCAGAACGGGGCGCCGACCACAAATCTGCATTGGGCGGAAGATGGGCACCCGTGGAACACACGCTGGTATGGCGTGGTACGGCGCAGCAACGACGAGACCGCACCGTTACCCTACCGCGTGCGTATAAAATAGTGCTTCCCTTTACGCAAGCCTGTGTAACCATGAGATTGCCGTATTGTGCAGGGCCCTTATCATCTTTCTCGCGCAGCACGAGGAGGAGAGTGGTGATATCGCCGGAATAATAAGGGAGCACTCGATACGACAATGAGTGACGGCAGACTGACCACGGTACCATTCGCGGCCACCGCGTTGTCACCAGCGCCAACCCGGCAGGGGAGAAAGTGCTGATCATCTGGCGTACTCTCCCCAGCGCCGAGTGGGACACCGACTACGTCGAAGTCTGCGCCGACCACCCCGCTGGAACGCTTCCTGGAGAAGCTCGGGATTACCACCCGTACTCGGGAATACGACCTGATCAACGTGAATGGCGACAACACCCTGGAAAACCCCCGTCGCGCTGACGAAACGTGGAAGGTACAGTTAATCGAGCGCGAATTTCAGCGGTTGATGTTCGATGTGAGGGATGTATAATGGCAACGGTCAAATATCAGGAAGGGCATTTCCCCCCGGCAACACTCGAATGGACGTAATTGATTCCGCTCCTCGGTCCAGCCTCCGCCGCCGTCGCGCGCTATGACGGGATGCTGACGGCGGTGCCGAATCCCGGCGTGTTACTCTCGCCGCTGACGACACAGGAAGCGGTGCTTTCGTCAAAAATCGAAGGCACACAGGCGACAATGGGTGAGGTGCTCGAATACGAAGCTGGACAAGAGGCGGCATCTCCGGAACGTCGGGAAGATATTAACGAAGTCATCAACTACCGTGCTGCACTGCGTACAGCAGAAAGCATATTACAAACGCTTCCCTTATCGCAACGTGTTATTCGTGAAGCACATCGTATTCTACTGTCCGGCGTACGAGGGCAGAATAAGTCGCCTGGCGAATATCGTCGCATTCCCAATTGGATTGGACCACCAGGATGCACCATCGAGAACGCGCATTTTGTCCCTATCAGTGCAGACAAGCTGCCACGGGCTATGGATATCTGGGAACGGTTTATCCACAGCGATCAACCGGACAAATTGGTACAACTCGCGATTCTCCATGCGGAATTCGAAGCGCTGCACCCATTTTTAGACGGTAATGGACGACTGGGACGCATGTTTATCCCGTTATTTCTCTGGCAGACCGGGATGATTCGTCAACCGATGTTCTACATCAGCGCGTATTTCGAAGCACGACGGGATGTGTATTATGACCGGTTACTCGCCGTCTCGCGCAATGGTGACTGGACGGGATGGTGCGCGTTCTTCCTGGAGGCGGTTCGGGTGCAGGCGGAAGACAACCTGTCTAAGGCACAGGCGATACAGGATCTGTATCAGAAGCTCAAACACCAAGTGACGGAGATAACCCGCTCACAGTACGCCATTCATGCGCTCGATTGGATTTTTGGGCGACCGGTTTTCAAAAGTACCGACTTTATCGACAACGCCGCAATCCCGGACTTCACGGCACGCCGCTGTTTGAAGGTTTTGGAAGAACATGGCATACTGCGTAGGATTGTGAGTGGCAGTGGTCGCCGTGCCGCAGTCCTTGCGTTCCCCGCATTGTTGAATGCCGCAGAGGGGAAGACCGTTATTTGATTTGCATATATGCAGCACAACGGCGTTTGTATCGCACTTTTTCACAAAAAGTGTAATACAAACGCCATTGATTTGCATCTATGATCGACAAGTGAAAATGGGCTCAGCCAGAAATACCTGATCGTCCTGACTTGTTCGCTTGGCCGTGCTCTTCGTTGAGCGTCCGTGAAATGTGACCTCGTATGTCTGCGGACGCTCGCTTCGATCACGACCAACGCTCCAGCTTCAAAATCGATCAGTTATTTCTGGCTGAGTCCTCTTAGTCCTGACGTGATGAAGGAGAAACAATGTCCTTGCCAGGACGTAGACAAAGTCGTCGGACTACACCGCAGAATATGAAACGGCTCCTCGCTACCGGCATTCTCCAGTAGATGCCACCGGTTAGTAACGCGACTTCGCCACGGTAATAGGTCGTAGTATTTTGGGCTTATTTGCCGCTCTCCCTCTTTACGTCACATACAACGCATATACACGTGGGTCTACCTGGCCATTGCGACGCAAGGTAATGTGGATCCGTACCATTTTACTCTCGAGATCGTTCAACACGTGCTTTTGCCAGATGACCGGGCACTCCAACCCGTCGGATCCTTTGACAGTTCCACCCGGCATGCCGGGGATCGGACGGAATTGCTCATCGAGGAGATCGACGGAGAGGCTGGCAACTCCGACGGCGTTGACGGTGATTGTCCCCCCGTCTGCCGGCAGTGTGATCTGCGCCGTACAGAAGCTCCCCTCGCCGGCGTCCGGATGCAGCGCGAGTGCGCCCCAGCGGTCGCGCGGCAAGGTAGCCAACGCGACTTCGCCACGGTAATAGGACGCAATATCTTCGGCGTGTTGGCCGCAATTGCGCCAGCGTCCATGGTAGATGCGGGTTTCGCCGCCGACATTAAGGATGCCGTTCCCCTGGCAGAGTATAGTATTGAAGGCCTGACCCGGTACGGGCGTGGCCGGCGAGTCGTTCCGGTGGATGAAGACACGTCCCGGAGTCGCGCCTGGTTCCCGGAAATGGATACCGTCATTGGACACCACCAACCCCAGGTCGCCGCTGATATGGCCAAAATTTTCACCGAAAGCGGCGTTGTGCCACAAACCATAGACCCCCACGCAGACGTTGCCGAAACTGGCCGCGCCGACGCCGAGATGTACCTGGTCATACGCACCATCCATCCCACGCAGGTGCGGGTCCGTCGGTTCCGGGAGCGCATAAGTCGTGGCTGTCAGGTCCGGCCACAGGTCCCAATCATATGTCACCCGCGCCACGCCAGTCCGACCGCATGGCGTACCGCCTTCGGCCAACCATCCGGCCCAGGAATCCATAACCTGATAATGCACGATATATTGCCCCTGATGGCGGATGAACGACGATTGCTCGATGAACTGGTTGGGGAACGGGATCGCCGTCATCCTCCACCGTATTCCATCCGGCGACACCGCGCAGGCCATGGTGGGGCGACACCCATATGCCGCGATGGGTGGGTCTGACTGGTCGGGCATGAATTCATACACCATCTTGTAGCGCTGCGCGGGGTCCGGGTCTTCGTCGTCTCGGAGGACCGCAACACCGCAAATGAGGGCGTGTGGGAGATCAAGGGCATTGTTGGCGCGATTTCCCTTGAACAGAACCTGCCCGAGTTCCGGTTTGCGCCAGATGATGCCGTCATCGCTTTCCGCATAGCAGATCGGACCCTCGTAGACCTGGAATCCTTCTTGCTTTCCCAGCAACCACCCCGGGTTTTTGGCGAGTTGCTGCTGCTGGTGTGTTGACCAGTCGGGATTCAAACCGCGGTGGCACGCGTAGTACCACATGCGAAAGACGCCCTGGTCATGAAGAACGGTGCCATAGAAATGCGCAGCCAAATTGTCGGGCGCATTGCTCTCCACCGGACTCGGCGCCAGTACCGGCTCGAGCCGTACGGTCGGTTTCTCCAGGTACAGGCAGACGTTCTTGCGCCAGGGCAGGGAGACATCATCAATGGCGAGAAAAGTTTGCCGCATTCGTCTATTCCTTCATCCGACGATTACCGAGGGTGCGTAATAGATGGCGGACTTGATACGCGCCCGGTTCATGAATGCCATAGGTCATGACGACCGAAAGCAGCAGAAAGCATCCCGCCAGGTAAAAGGTGTAGCGCAGGTCGGCGGGCAAACCCAATCTGGTCAACCAGGCTGGCAAATATCCCCCCAGCACCGGTAACGGCGCGGTCAGTAACGTGACCACGATGGAGTAAATCGCGAATTGGACAGACCGTCCGCGTGAAGGTGTGGTCTTGTAGAGGAGGGTATTGAGCGCAACACTGACACCGCCGGCAGCGGCGCCGGCGAACAAATTCACGATAGGAATGACACAAAAGACCGCATGGGCCGACGAAAGTCCCAACCAGACAAACTGTAATGATCCGAGTACAAGGGCACTCAATCTGAGGACCGGTCGGCAACCCCAGCGATCGATCGCGCGCCCCCAGAATGGACTGGACACGAGAAATGCCAGCATCACGCAGGCATTGAGCACGCCAACGCCGACAAAAGGCATTTTCAGGTCGCGCAGCATATAGGTCGCATAAAATGGTCCGGCCACGGACTGCATCGACCAGCAGATCGCAAAGAACATCACCAGCATCAATTCGTGATTGGAAAACGCCTCACGGACCATCGGCAACAAATGCGCCCCGTCCTTGTGCCGTGGTGCAGGTACATCCGCTTGCGGCTGGAAGAGCACGGCGTTGGCGATGCCAAAGAGCATACCAAAACCGAACAACGTGCTGAAGGCGGCCAGTCCATGTTGTTTCACCACGTCCAGAAACGCCCCCTCGCCAATCGCAAAGACGCTGGCGACAATACCACCATACATGGCAAGACGGCCAAAAAAAGTGCCGCGGAAGCGCGCTGGAATCAAGTCGCCTACCCAGCTTCCCCGCGCGTTGCCGGAGATATACGCGAAGAAGGTGACTGCGGTGATGACGGCAATCAGCAAACTGACTCTGGTAGACGCGGATGCGCGGGAGAAAGCATAGGGGATGAGAATGATGAGCACCCAGCACGCCACGTTGAGTAAAGCCGCAACTACGGTCAGCCATCGCCGGCTTACGCCGCGCTCGATGAGCGCCGCCGTCCCCAGTTGGACCCCGATGCACAGCATGGGTATCGTGCTCATCAGGCCAATCTGGACGTTGGTGGCCCCCAGCAACAGCGCATAGCCGATGAGGAACATGCCGCCGGTTGAGGCGCCGTAGACTGCCCCGAGCATGGCCTGGGCAAACGACAGGCGCACGGCCTGGCGCACGGCGCCGGGGTGAAGCGCGTCACGACCCCCGGCTGGGGAAGGCGCCGCGGTCGAGTTATCGGATGCCGTCATGATGCCCATTCCTGCCGGCGTATGGGATGATGAAGAGAAGTAGACCCCCGCTTCTGATCAAAGTATACGAGCGAACCGCCGTAGCCTTCAGGCGTTCATGAATAATGCGGGTTAGCGGTCTTCATGCTCGGATAGCGTCTGTTCGTTCGGCGCTTAAGCGCCGAACGAACAGACGTATAGTCCTAAGGGTCTATGTGGTGCTGCAGCACCGTATCCAGGGAATATCGTGTGTTACTTACCGGCTACGCAGATCCGTGAAGGTTGCCGTGGCGGACGCCTGTTTCGTGACGCCGCCCAGGGTGACCGTCACGGTGACTGTTGTCGTGCCCGTATGGCCGATGCTGAACAAACTGAGCCCGGTCAACGTGACCGTGATTCCGGTCGGTTCGATGGTCGCCACATTGGTGTTGGAGGATCGCCAACGGGCGTCACTTTCCGCAATATCCAGGATTTGATTCAATTTATTGTAGGCCGTGACCGTAAAATATGCAGATTCATACTCCCACAGCGACACACTGGGCGGAGAAATGACGACATGGTCCAACACTTCATCCGGCACCACGGTCACATCAATCGTCGCCGATTTACTGACGCCATTCAGTGTGACGGTCGCAGTGATGGTCGTCTCCCCAACTTCTCTTCCGGTCACCGTGACCGTTAATCCGCTTGCGCCGACGGTCGCCACTGTGCGATCCGCGGATAGCCAGCTTGTCTGGCTTGCCGAGATAATCAGGCCGACATCATGTGCATTATAGGCACCGATCGACAACGTAGTCGTGGCAGACTGAGTAAGGGTGACGCTGGCCGGCGAGATCAGCACATAATCCAGGACAATATCCGGAGGCACGGTCACGTTTACCGTCGCCTGTTTGCTGATGCCGTCCTTGGTTACACTCACGGTAATAGTGGTCGTTCCACTATCTCTCCCTGTCGCCGTGGCGGATACGCCGGCGCCAATCACAGTTGCTATAGTTTGATTGGACGTTTGCCAACTGACTTGCGTCGCCGAGATGGCAACACTGTTGTTATTCACATCATAAGCGGCGACGGAAAGCGTTGCAGATTGATTGATGGGCAAGGAGAGACTGGTCGGTGTGACCACCAGATGGTCCAGCGCATTCAAAGCGGTCATGGTAATCGTTGCAGAAGTGATGACGACCGGTTTAACGTCGATCATCTGTTCTCCGCTGGCGAGCGCAAAGCCGCTGCCGTCCATGGAGGCATACGCCGCTGCGCGCAAGAGCCAAGTGGACGGCATCACCTTGTCAAATTTGGTGGTGGTTGTTGGGTAGGTCAGCACTTTTTCCTGGTTCGCGAATAAGGCGTTCTGGCTGACCAACGTAAATTTAATCGACTTTGTACCCTGCGGGATCGTGCGTGATCCGATATTGGGCCAGACAACGTGGACAGCGACCGACCCGGTTTGTTTGTCAAGCGCGGAGGAGGGAGCAACGGAGTGCTGTTCCGAGCAACCCACGCCGAACAGGAGGGTCAAACACGCCAGCAGCGGGATCAGCAGAGATACTCTCATCGTAATGCTCCTCTCAATTAGCAGTGGCTTCCACCGCCCCGGTCAACGGGATCGTAGCCGGGAAGAATGGGAGATTGATGGTGAAGGAATAGGGACTGGTAATCGGGTTAATACTGACATCGAGCAACTGGCGATTCAATATCTGCAGTTTGACGCCGCCGCTCAGCACCGGCCTACAACGAAGCCGATCGTCGAAGACCACGGAGGGGGTGACGGCGCTAAGATTTAACGCCGCACTGCTTTCATGTTCCAGCATGCCCAGTTTGAGATATGGACCGGCCATACCATAGAGCTGGCATTCAAATCGTGCGCCCAGCCCCAGTGTATTCGTAATTTTGAATTCCCAATTCGTATTCCGTACCAGATCAACGAGTGGCTTCATGCTGACGGAATTGTTCGGGTCGCTCTTGGCCAGATCCGGCAACAGGCCCGTGAGCGTCGGCGGGGTCACCGTTGCACTGGTCACGGGGCTGACACTGAGGTTCTGGTCGACGCGGACGCCGGCTTGCGCGGTTAATTTCGTCTCTAGCTTGACCAGCGTCAATATGCCGGTAGTCGTGAAGGCACTGTCGTCATAAACATAGGGGACCATGTTGAAATTGAAGATTATCGGTATGGGAATGCCGACGGGAGATGGCACCCAAATGGTGATAGTGGCGAATTGGAAGGCCGCCAGATCCTGTTCCATATGTGAGAGCGGTTTCTTCACATCTCCTTTGGCCTGCAGCGCCAGCGCGGTGCTGGCTTCAGCGGTGATAGCCAACTGGAAGGCTTGCAGCGCTCCCTGCTTGATCACCAGATCGAAGTTCAACCTTAATCCGAGGCTTATCGTGCCGTTGAGATTCAGTGCGCCGTATATCGGCAGATCCAGTTGCATCCCGGTGGTGAACAGTCCGCTATCCACACGGGAGGCCGGCGTTCGCACATGTAACCGCACCCCACGGGTTCTGGGGGTAAACGAGCGGACATCAGCCTGGGTAATGGTGTATTGCTGATGGATTTCCACCGATTGAAAGACATCGGTCAGCGCGGCTTGTTCTGTTTGCAAGGTGGTAGTGCCATCAGGATTGGACGTCACGCCCGTGACTTTTCTTAGCAACCCGGCTGTCCCGGCGTCACTCACCAATACATCGCCCACCGCATGGGTAGGGGCGCCCGGTCGCATCACCACTGTGGTGTCGGTGGTACTGGTGATTTGCGCCCCGGCGTCCGCCCCGGTCACGACGCTTACAGTCGGTTGCAGTACAGTCGGCAGCGTGGGAGGTGTGGAAGCACCGCTGCCGCCACAGCCGCTAAGCCCCGCGGCGAGAAGGACAATCAGGATCAGCAATCCACTCACTTTGATGAGTCGCATAATTAACCTCCGATCGTCATTTGGGACGGTGGTCCGCCATCGTTCAGCGGTTCATGAATTGTCAGGGAGGTAACAACATCCCTGTAGTGGGGAAAGGTGTTTATATCTACAGGACTTTCGCTTCCGCTTGCTCCCCTCTCCTTGAGGAGAAGGGTTGTGGCGAGGGTAAAACGCTCGCCAGCGAAAGTCCTAATCGACTATTCGATTCGAAATTCGCCAGGGTGCAACATACTCCTGCTATCACACATTATTTCCGGGCCAGTCTATTATTTCAGGAACACATGAATAATGCTTCTGTTCGCCGAAGCTTTGTTCGCCTCTCGAAGAACGCGGGCGATTATAGCAAGCATAAATATAGTATACAACTAATTTTTAAAAATCGGCGTCGAAGATACGCTTTTTTTTGTCCGTGAAGAGGGTTCTTTTCTGTATGTCGAATGATCTTGTTCAGGTGCAGTTCCGATAGCCCGGGTGGTGGCGCCGAACGATGACAGATTCGTGAGTACCGATCGTCAAATCTCCGGTTTCGCATCCGCGCTCCTATACTGTCCTGCATTATTCATAACATTTCGAATAATGCCACAAATAGCCCGGCAGTCAATCCGTTCATGAATAATCCGGGCTATGGAAGAGGGGTTGAGTAAATGAACACCAATCACCAATTGCTGGTGGCAGATCTATTACAGGGACTTCGCGATATTCCGATGCTGGACTCGCATACCCATCTGACCGCCGGACGCCTGGGGGCACGCGGCCTGCATGACATTTTGCTCTATCACATGGTGGTCGCTGACCTGTACGCTGCCGGGTGTCCCAGCGGTGCGCGATTGACCGAGTTTCCGGGGTGGCCAACAAAAGCTGAGGCGCACGCGCGCCTTCGTGAGGCGCTACCCTATTTGAAATACATTCAGAACACAAGTTGTTTTTGGGGCGTGCGCACTATTCTGCGGGAATTGTATGAGTGGGATGACGTGATAACGGCGGAGAACTGGGAACGGCTGGATGGCATGATCCGCGAACGTGCCGACGACCGTGCCTGGCATCGGGAGATAATCCGACGGGCGGGGGTACAGAAGCTGACCACCGAATGGGCACGGCGCGAGGGTGGCGTAGACGATGACCTGTTCAACTACTCCATGGAATGGGCCTTTTTTACCCGCACTCAGCGCGGCGAATATGATTCTGCCTTATACGAGTTGGAACGCTGTTGGGGTAAGGCTCCTGGTAGTCCAATTCCCCACGCCGCCGGGCATCGGCCACCCAGTGCTGCGGTCGTCCGCACACTCGATGACGTGCACGTCGCGCTGGCACATTTTGTCGCACAACTCGTAGCGACTCCGGTCGTGTCGCTGGCAACGCATATCTCTACCGATATTGCCTTCCGCCAGGTCAGCGACGGCGAGATGGTCGCGGCGTTGACCCGACGCGACACCGCCGGTCCCGAAGAACGCGACATTTATGCTTCATATATCCACGAAGCGTTTCTTTCGGCGCTGGCACCTCACGCCGACCATATCGTCTTCCAATTCAGTTTCGCCGCGGAGCCGTTGCCCTACAACACCGCCAGCCTGATTCCGCAACAGGCGATAGCTGACCTGGCGGAAATCGTCGCACGGCATCCGAAGGTGCAGTTCAACTGTTTCGTCGCCAGCCGACATGCCGACCAATCACTCTGCACACTTTGCCGTGGTCTGCCCAACTTGTCCGTTTCCGGCTACTGGTGGCACAACTTTTTCCCGGGCGCGATCCAGATGGTGATAGAGGAGCGGTTGGACATGCTGCCGACCAACCGGCAGGTAGGTTTCTTCTCTGATGCCTACTGCATCGAATGGATGTATGCCAAAGCGAAGATTGTTCGCCGGCAGTTGGCTGAGGTGTTGGCCCGGAAAGTCGCGCAGGGGCAATACACCATGGAAGACGCGCTGGTCATCGCCCGGGCCATCCTCTTTGAGACGGCCCAGGAGTTGTTTGGGAACTGATCAGCGCAGTCCACCACAGGGAAGGAGAAACACTATGGCGCGGGTTAATTGCCTGGGTGTGCTCGTGGTTGATGCCTTAAGTGGCCCGTTAGCGCATTATCCGGAACCGGGTAGTGTCACTCAGGTGGTCACTACCTCCATCCGTTTTGCCGCCGGAGGCGGTGCGGCGAACACCGGTGGCGCCCTTGCCAGACTGGGGGTCGATGTCGGAGTGTTCTCCAAGGTCGGCAATGACGTCAATGGCGCCTTCGTGCAGCGGGAACTCGAAGACCACGGCGTGGATACGCACGGTATCAAAGTCGCCGACGGTGAGAGTACACCCTTTACCTTCGTCGGCATTCACCCCAACGGCGAACGCACCTTCATTCATACCCCCGGCGCCAATCTGACCTTCAACGTGGCGGATGTCGATCGGGAGGCACTGCTTACTGCAGATTATTTGCTGTATCAGGATTGTTGGGTACTACCCGGTTTCGATGGTGCACCCGGGGCCGAGTTGCTGGCCGCGGCTCGCCAGCGCGGGGTAGTTACTTTGTTAGACGAATGCTGGGGATTAGGGCCCAACCGCATGATTTTTGAGACCATGTTGCCGTGTTGTGACTATGTCTTGCCCAGCATCGATGATCTGCATGCCATTTATCCCGCGCTGTCGGCGACGGATTTGGCCACGCACCTGCTGGCGCACGGCGCGACGACCGTGGTGCTAAAGATGGGTGCGGAAGGCTGTCTGGTGTGTCGTGGTACGGACCGCACGCATCTTCCCGCATTGCCGGCGCCGGTGGTCGATACCACGGGGGCCGGGGATTGCTGGAACGCCGGCTTCATCGCGGCGCTGGCGCATGGCGCTGAGCTCTTGACCGCCGCCGCGTTCGGTAACGCCTGCGCGGCATTTTGTATCGGCGCCGTCGGTGGGACAGCGGGCGTGCCCGACTATCAAACCGTGCAGCAACGTCTGGAAGCGATATCGGGCTGTTGACCTGCTGCCTAATCTCGACGAAATTGTGTGGTGAATGACGATGATTGACCAGACATTCCTGTGTAAATTGCATCCCGATTTTCATCTACCCGCGGGGGTGGAGGTCGGTCTGGGCTTTGACGGCGAGATGTATGCACGGCGTTTGAAGGACAGTGGGGTTGACGCCGTGGTCTGTTTTGCCAAATGCCACTACGGACATTCCTATTACTACACAAATATTGGATTCCGGCATCCGGGCTTGCAGACGGATATGCTGGCCGAGACCGCGCGTGGGTGTCGCGCGCATGGGCTGGGGGTGATCGCGTATTACAGCGTCTTTCTCGATACCGCTGCCGCCACTCAGCACCCCGAGTGGATACCGCGGACAGCGACTGGCGCCGCGGAAATCGGGTACGACAGTCAGAATTTCTTGCCCGTCTGCGTCAACAGCGCGTATGTCGAGGAATTACTCCTCCCCCAGAGTAGGGAAGTGGCGACGCAATATGATGTCGATGAGCTGTTCTTTGATACGATGACCATGTTCCGCCCCTGTTTTTGTGAGAATTGCCGGACATTATTTGGAAAGCCGATCCCCCTGGATGAGCGAGACGGCAATTGGCTCCCCTATGTGCGCTGGTATTATGATCAGTATGAACGCTTCTTTGCGAAGGTCGCCGGCGCCATATACGCGTGCAAACCAACAGTTGCGGTGACCTTCAATTGGAAATGGGCGCTGGCGCTTCCGGCGCTCCCGGCGCCGCATATCACACGTCTGGCCGGCGATCTGATCCCCTCCGCCACTGTCGCCAGCATCAATGCGCGGTATTGGGCCGGTACCGGGTATCCGTTCGAATACATGTGTGGGCGTTTTCTGCACGGGTTGGGTGATTGGAGTAACAATACACCGGTAACGTTACAGTCCACCGCCGCGTCAACGATCGCCAATGGCGGCAACTTTTATCTCATCGATCGACAGTTACCGGACGGCTCACTTGAGGAGCGCGCTTATCCCCTGGTGAAGGAAGTTTTCGATTTTGTGCAGCAGCGGCGGACGGTGGTGGCTGGCACGACGCCTATCCCCGAGACGGCTGTGCTATGTCCGTTCGAACACGTTGTTGGTCCAAAATTGGAATATTTTCCTCACGGCGACGTGCGCGAGCAGCGCATCCGTCCCTTCACGGGCGTGGCGAAACTGCTCATGACGCAGGCGCGACATTACACGGCCTTTAACACGGAGAATCTGCTGACTCGCCTGCAAGAGCACCGGCTCGTGATACTTCCCGAGTTGGAGTATGTAGACAAGGCCACGGTGACGGCGCTCACGCACTTTGTCGAAGACGGGGGAACAGTCCTGATCGTGCAAGGGGGCAGCGAAACCGCGCTTGATGCACGCCTGAGCGCGCTGGCCGGGGTATGCACTGACGGCCTTCACGCGTTGGATTACGGGTATATCGACCACCAAACCGCTGGCTTTGACGATCCCATTCTTGTGCGCGGGCACTTTGCGCGCGTCACCCCGCTGGGGGATACCGAGATCAGGTGCGGGTATGTTCCTCCAATGGCGTATGGGCACAAAGGCGTCAGCTTCGGCCATGGTGACGCGCCTCCGACGCACCCGGACGGTACGGCCGTGGTCACCCGCCGTCAATTGGGACGCGGCGTGGTGCTCTATGTGGCTGCCCCGATCTTTTCTTCGTTCGACACCTTCCGGAACACGCATCTCGCGACATGGGTCGTGGGCTTGCTCGATGACGTGCTGCCCGCTCCCATGGTGCGCGTTACCACCGCGGCGCCGGTGGAAATGACCGCCATGCGCAAGGGTGATGATCTGATCATTCATCTGGTGAATCACTCCGCGCGGGAATGGTTGGCCAATCATTGGTGTCCGATCATTGAATATATGCCCACGATACACAATATTGCCGTGGCTGTGAAAAGGCGGGACGCGCTGGAGACCATTTTTGCCGCACCGGACATGTCGGCGATGAAGACCACGATACACGACGACTACCTGCACTTTCACGCAGCGCCCCTTCACATCATGAGTTCCTATCTGGCGCCGGGGTATTTTGTATAGTGGCAGGCTGCAAACCATGACGTTGGTAAACTCGACTCAAGGAGGCAATCCATGACATCCCCGCATGCGGTTATTGAACGTGCGATCGAAGAAGGACAGGGTATTGTGCGCTTGACGCCAACCTGGGTGCCGCGTGTCTTTTGCGTACCGGGTCGTCGCATAAAACTCCATCCTGATGATTACTATGCATTGGGTGGCGATCGTGGCGGCATCGATGAACGCTGGTTCGCTTCTACCACACCGGCGGACAATGGACCGTTGACCAGCCCGTGGGAAGGGCTGAGTTTCCTGGTGACGAACGACGGCGAAAAGGCTTTATTACGCGATGCGGTAGCGCACCTCAAAGGGCAGTTGATCGGCGACCGGTTATGGCAGGACTACGGTCAGTGGCCGATGTATTCGAAATTCTTTGATAATCAGGGGCCATTGCCGCACCATATTCACCACCGCGAGGAACACGCGGCACGTGTGGGACAACTGGGGAAGCCCGAGGCCTATTTTTTCCCCACCCAATTGAACAATCACGGGGGAGATTTTCCTTACACATTTTTCGGCTTTGAACCGGGCGCCACACGCGCGCAGGTGCGCGAGTGCCTGGCGTCGTTCACCAGGGGGGATAATAAACTCACCAATATCTCGAAAGCGTATCGGCTGGAACCCGGTACGGGGTGGGATGTACCCCCCGGCGTGCTGCACGCCCCGGGAAGTCTCTGCACGTATGAACCGCAGAAAGCGTCCGATGTCTTTGCCATGTATCAGTCGTTGGTCAATAACCAGGTGATCCCTCCGGCGTTGCTCTGGAAGAACACTCCGCCGGAATTAGTGGGCGACCTGGATTATTTAATGAGCGTCATTGATTGGGATGAAAATGTCGATCCGTATTTTGCCGCCAAGCACTTCATGCGTCCTCGTCCCGTGCATCCGCGGGATGAAATGACCGCGGCGGGATATGACGAGACCTGGATTTGCTATAAATCCTCCGCCTTCAGCGCCAAAGAATTGACTGTTCTTCCCGGCCGCACGGTGACGATCACCGATAACGCGGCCTATGGGTTCATCATGATGCAGGGGCATGGTCAGGTCAATGCATCGACCGTGGAAACACCGGCGTTGATCCGTTTCGGGCAGTTGACCCAGGATGAATTTTTTGTCAGCGAAGTCACGGCGCGCGCCGGGGTCGTCATCACCAATCCGTCATCCTGCGACCCGTTAGTCATGCTCAAACATTTTGGCCCGGAGAATCCTGATATGGCGGCGCTTGACCGGTAACCAGTCTTTGTCTCCTGTACCCCGCATTATTCATGAACACATGAATAATGCTTTGGTTAGCCGAAGCTTTATTCGCTTCGCGAATAAAGCGGGCTACATCGCTTCACGGCGTGGTGTGGGCATGCTGCACGGCGATGTTACCGCGCATTACGGCTGCGCTTTCGTTTGCCGCGGGACACTTCCCCCGGTATAATACTCGCGATATGTCCGAACCCCGTCCCGTGACGGTGGCCTTGCCGACGTTGGGGTGTAAGGCGAACCGCTATGACAGCGACACTCTGGCGCGCGCGTTGCTCGCGCGCGGATATGTGATTGTCCCCCCTGATCAACCGGCCGATATCTATATCGTCAATACGTGCACCGTCACCGGGGAGGCGGACAGCAAGTCGCGGAAAGCCCTGCGTCGCACCCTGCGCATGAATGACGACGCCATACTCATTGTCACCGGGTGTTATGCCTCGCTGGAGCCGGAGATGATACGGGCGATTCCCGGGGTGGACGCCGTGGTGCCCATCGAGGAACAGGGGCGGATCCCGGCATTGCTCGCGGTGTTGCGTCCCCCCGATCCTTCCGCCGCGCCGCTGTCGCCGGGCCTGCGCGCGTCCATTGCGCGTACGCGAGCAACGGTGAAAATACAGGATGGCTGTAATCTGCGCTGCGCCTTTTGTGCGGTGACGCTGGCGCGCGGCCCGGTGCGCAGTCGTCCGCTGCCGGAAGTACTGGCTGAACTCCACGCGCTGGCGGAGGCAGGAGTGCGGGAGGTGGTGCTCACCGGGATCCGGCTGGACGCCTACGGGTTGGACCTGCCCGGGACGCGGCTAACGGATCTCCTCGATGCCACCCACAATCTGGGGATCACGCGCTTGCGTTTGAGTTCGCTGGAACCTATCGGCATCACGGAGCGGTTGGTCGCGCGGATCGCCGCCCATCCCACCCTCTGCCCGCATTTTCACATCTGTTTGCAATCCGGTGATGATGGGATATTGAAGGCGATGCGCCGTGGTTACACCGCGGACCGCTACCGGCGCACGGTGGCGCGCCTGCGCCAGGCGCTGCCTGAGGCGACGTTCACCACGGATATCATCGTTGGCTTCCCCGGAGAAAGCCACGCCGCGTTTGCCTCCACCATGGCGCTGGTGGAAGAAATCGGATTCATCAAGCTGCATGTCTTTAAATTTTCACCGCGTCCGCATACGGTCGCCGCGCTGATGCCCGGACAAATTGCCGACGCGCTGAAAGATGCGCGCAGTCACGAGCTGCTCGCCGTAGAACGGCGAATCTTCCGGCAATATGCGGCGACGCTGATCAACCGTGAAGTGTCGGTGCTCGTGGAACGCACCGGGCGGAACGGAGAAGGATTGACGTCGCGCTACCTGCGCGTGCGTGCGCCGTTCATGGCTGGTAGTGCGGGGCAGATCGTTGCGGTGCGCGTGACCGAAATCGCCGACGACCATCTACTTGGTATACTGCCATAAGTGTAAATGAATAATTCGGAATAATGCGCTATTCGCACAAGAAATGTTCGCGTACGGCCGCGATGCGTGCGCCGGCGTCCGGCCAGGCGGTGTCGACGCAAAACCAGAACCGCATATCTGCTGGCGCCGAGCGGGCAAGTTGGGTGATGAAGTTTGCGGTGTTTCCCCAGCGCTCTTCGCCATTCGGGGTGAGACCGAAGTTATAGACCAGGTCCGGTCCAAACGCCTCATAGATCGTCAGCGTGTCGGTGTCCGGTTCGGCATAGTCAAAACCCAGGAGCGGGGCTCCGGAGGTCGCCAGGTTAGTGAAGTGCTGTGAAAAACTCCCGCAGCAATGTATAAACGCGCCGCCGAAGGCTTCCGCCAGCCGCTTCAGGTAGGGGATGCCAAATTCTTTGTACAACTCGGGGGAGAGCAGCGGCGCGAAATCTTCGGTGAAGACGACGCCCAGATCATCCGGCAACCAGAGATATGGCCAGCCCATGCCGCACAACGGTCCCATACCGGCGATCAGCGCGCGATACATGGCGATCAAATAGTCCGTCACCCGGTCGAGGACCCGGTGTACCGCCGCGGGGTCGGTGATCATGCTGCAGATGAAGTCACACTGATCCCACAGGAGCCCGGCAGTACTCAGCGGGCCCTGCATGTCGATGGCGCGGCACCAGATCCGCTCGGTGCCCAATCGTGCTTTGACGCGTCGCGCCAGTGCGATGGCGCGTGCCGTGTGGCCGCCTGCCGGGTCTACCGGCGTGGCAAGTACCCGTTCGACATCCTCCGGACTATGGATGACCGGTTTGATAAACACGCATCCCCCGTCGGGATGAATGACTTCTCCGCCCCACGCCAGCGCGGTGGAGATGGTGCCGAAGTCCGGACCAAACCAGGGCAGGTAATCGTCCGACAGCGTGGCCGAAGTGAGAATCTGCTGTGCCGCCAGTTCAACGGTGCGCTCGTCGTCCTCGATTTGCCGATAGGCATAAACCCCGTTATTCACCGACAACACCGCACGCGGCCCGTTGCCGGCCCAAAAGCGGCGCAACTTCGCTTCGCGCGCCGTGAGCAATTCCGGTGGGTATAGTTCGTCAAAGACCAGCGTAGACATCGAAATCCTTTCCCGGAAAGAGCAAAAGCAGTATCGGCTGGAGTGCCGGACGCCTGGCAGAGCGGTGAGGGGGTACCCGTTTACCCACGATGCGCCGCTCCGCGCAGTTCCGCAAGGGTCGTCACCCCTTCCGCGACCATGAAGGCCCGCAGACCGTCGATGACCTGCGCGGGTATGTATGGGTCAACGTAGAGGCCGGTGCCGATGGCCACGGCGGTGGCGCCGGCCATGATGTATTCCAACGCATCGTCCGCGGACAGGATGCCGCCCATACCGATGATGGGAATGGCGACTTTTTTATAGGTCTGCCAAACCATGCGCACGGCCACCGGTTTGATCGCCGGGCCGGAGAGACCGCCCACCTGATTGGCCAGGATGGGTCGGCGTTGTCTGATGTCGATCGCCATGCCCAACAGGGTGTTGATCAGACTCAGGGTATCCGCGCCGGCGCCTTCCACGGCCTGTGCAATGGTCGTGATATCCGTGACATTGGGGGAGAGTTTGACGATGAGTAACTTGTCCGTCGCGGCGCGCACGGCCGACGTAACGGCCGCCGCGGCGTGTGGGTCGGTTCCGAAGGCGATGCCGCCTTCCTTGACATTGGGGCAGGAGATGTTCAACTCGAAGCCGGCAATTTCCTCGTAGCAGTTCAGGCGGGTAGCCACTTCGACATATTCCTCCACCGTTTTGCCGACAATATTGACAATTATCGGGGTGTGGAAGGGACGCAGGAACGGCAATGCCTCCTGTACAAAGCCCTCGACGCCGGGATTCTGCAATCCGATGGCATTGAGCATGCCGCCCGGCGTCTCGCACACGCGCGGCATGGCATTGCCGATCCACGGGGTGGGCGCCACGCCTTTGGTCACAATCGCGCCCCAGAGGTCGGGCGCGATGAATGATTGGTATTCACGGCCATACCCGTAGGTGCCGGAGGCGGGCAGGACGGGGTTCTTCAAGGTGAGTGCGCCGAGGTGAACGGCAAGGGAGGGTTCAGGCATCGAAGCATACCTCGGTAAGGGAGAAGACCGGGCCGTCGACGCACACGCGACGGTTGCCCTTCAGCGTCGCGCAGACGCATCCCAGACATGCGCCCACTCCACAGGCCATGCGCGCCTCCAGGGAAAGCTGACCCGCGATGCCGGCGTGCAGCGCCAGGCGTTGCACCGCTTGCAGCATGGAACGCGGACCGCAGGCGGCGAGAAAATCAAAGGTAGAAAGATCGGCGAGTAGCGCGTCGGTGATCAACCCGCGGACACCCCGCGAACCATCGTCGGTAGTCAGACATACGTTCACGCCCAGGGCTTCCCATTCCGGCAGATACAACAGATCCTCCGCGGTACGCCCCCCGTAATACAGGGTGATGGCCATCTCCGGTCGCGTCTGGCGCAGTGTTTCCGCCAGGAAATAGAGCGGAGGCATGCCCACGCCGCCACCAACTAATGCCAGGCGGGTCGTGGCTGGGGGAATCGTGAACCCGTTGCCGATCGGGCCGAGGATGGTGAGAGACTCACCCACTGAGCGGGAAGAGAGTAACGCCGTGCCGCGTCCCACCGTTTTGAAGATCACGGCCATCTCGCCGCGCGCCGGGTCAGTGCGCAAAATACTGATCGGTCGCGCAAGCAGTGGATCAATGGCGCCTTGCGTGCCCACTCGCAGTTGTACAAATTGCCCGGGGTGTGCCGCAGCGGCGATTTCCGGCGCCCGCACCACGAAGTGGTAATAGCCCGGCGCAAGGACGGTGCGTGCGGTGATCTCCGCCTCAAGTTGAAAGATGGGACGTTCACTGGTAGTAGACACGCCCGTATTATATCATGTTGATCCTGTTCGCGGAATGGGTCTTAGATATGGGGCCACGACGTAATTTGCGTCCTCCCGGTGACATGCGGATCTTTTTTGGCCATCCCTTCTTGCAATTGAGCAGTTTGCGGGTCATTAATTTATTTCTGACCCCATTTATACCCCTATTTACAGAGAACCCCCGTATCCGGTCCGGGATCGAGGAGGATGTGTAGCGCCCACGGTCGAATATCAGCACCGACTGGACCACGGTGCGCCCGCCGTCGTGACGGCGTCGAAACCCGCAAGGTCCGTCATCTCACCCGCCTACTGGTTGGGTAGAAAGTGGCAGGGAAGGGTAATATATAACCTGTCCCCGTATTCTCTCATGTAATTCGGCTCCCAAGAGCCGAATTACATCTCTGGTAGTGCTTCCGCCACGGATGGTGGGAAGCATGGCGGATGATTGTCCCCGTATTCGAAAACCGATGCCGACTGGGGCGCGTATTCGCCCACGGTGACCCTCACCGTGGGGAATCCCGCGCCGTATCTGATGGTGACGGAACCGACGCCGGGCGCGACCTTTTCCACGCCGGCCGATGTGCCGCTGGTCGTCGCCGCGACCGACGTGAACGGCAGCGTCGCCGCCGTCGCCTGTTTCCTGGACCAGGCCGACACGCCCTTCACCACGCTGACGAACGCCCCCTTCACCACGGCCATCCCGACGGCAGACCTGACGCCCGGCAACCATACCGTGTATGTCGTCGCCACCGATAACCTGGGGTTGGTCACCTCCACCCAGACCACGTCCATCACCGTCACCAATCCGGCGCCGGAAATCCAGTGGGTCACCCCCGCGGCAGGCAGCACGGTACGGCGCTGGCAACTGATGCATCCGGAAGTGACGGCCGTGGATCGCAACGGCGCGGTGACGGCGGTGGAATACCAGACGCAGGATACCCAGGGCCAGTGGATCGTATTGCAGGACGGCGTGGCGGGCGAGACCCCCAATCCGTGCCCCGGGACCGGGCCGTACCACCTGAATTGGCGCCCGCAGTCCGCCGGCCCGATCACGCTGCGCGCCAAAGCGACCGATAACGAGGGGGCGGTCAGCTACACGATGCCGGTGACCCTCACCGTGCAGGGGATTCCCCCGGCGAGCCAGGGCGCCGCGCCCACCGCCGGCCTGGTGAATCTCGCCACCGGCGACCTGAGCTTCGGGGCGGTGGACTTGGAGGCCTATAACGCGTACGGGCCGGGGGCGGCCTTCGCCCGCGCCTATTCCGCCAACCTGGCGGCCAACCATCTCGCCTCCCCGGGCTTGCCCGACGGCTGGGTGCACGGCTTTGACAGCGTCATCACCCCGCAGCCCGGCGACGGCTGGCAGCCGTTGACCCTGCGCGCCCCGGACCGCTCGGAAGAAACGCTGGGCGTCACGCTGGTCAACGGGCAGCCCTGCCTCTCCGCGCCGGCGGGCGACACCTACCTGGTCACCGGCGCCCCCAGCGGCACCCCGGGGGTGTGGACGTCGCTCACCATTACCGACCCCACCGGCAGCGTGGTCTTTACCGCGTCCGGCGGGCACTACCTGCCGCACACGATCACCGACACGGCGACGCAGCAGTCGATCACCCTCACCTGGACCGGCGACAAGCTGACCGCCATCGCCGGTACGGGCGGGCCGTTGCTCACGTTGAGCTATGGCAACGCCGGCGGCCTGCTCTCGCAGATCCAGGATAATCGCACCCCGCCGCGCGTGGTGCAGTATACCGTCGACACCCGGGGGCAGCCGGGGGTGACCGTGCTCACCCGCGTGGCCGGCCCGGTGGCGCCGGCGGATGATACGGGCTACGAGTATTCCACCGATGCCGTGCCGGTACTCACCGCCATCACCGGTCCCAGCGCCGTCGACCCGCGGACGCGCCTGGTGACGGCGATCACCACCGTGGACGGCCAGGTGCGGCAACTCGCCACTCGCCTGCGCACGGGCACTGACGAGACACCCGTGGGGGCCATCACGCGCTACCTGTACGGTGCCGCCGGCGCGACGGTGGTGGTGACCGATCCGCAGGGCACGGTGGTGTCCTGCGATGCCACGCAACTGGATAGCCAGGATCGCGCCTGCACCGCGCTGGACTGCTTCGGCCGCCGGACCAGTACCGTCTACGGCGACGCGCGCCACCCCGGCGTGCCAACGGTGACCTTCGGGCCGGATGGCCGCACCAGCACGCAGGTGCTGAATACCCTGGGCAATGTCACCAGCGCCACCTCGCCGCGCGGCGACCTCACCAGCAACACCTACGACACCACCACGAATCCGTTCGGGTTGCTCACCCGCACGCAAACGCAGGTCTATACCGGCGTGGTCAACGGCACGCCGCAATACCGCACATTGCCTGCCACCACCTATAGCTACTGGCCCGGTACCCCCTGGGTCGCCACGGTGACCTCCGCGAAGCCCGGGCACCCGGAGCAGACGGTGACCACCTCCACGACCTATGATGCGGAGGGGAACGCCATACGCGTGGAGACGCCGGGACCGGATGGCGTGACGATCACCTCCGGGACCACCATCACCAAGCATACCGACGGTTCCCGGACCGTGCAATCCTATCCGCGACTCGATACCCCGACTGAGTATACCGAGACATCCTACGATCGCCACGGGTTGCTCACCGAGACCGTAGCGATGCCCGCCAACCGGCGGACAACCTACGCCTATAACGCCGCCGACCAGGTGACAGCGGTAACCAGCTACCTGCCGGAGGGCACGGTCGAGAGTCGCACCGAAACGGGGTACGCTTATCCCGGCGGGGCGGCGATCGACAGCAAACAGTTCCAGGGGGCGGCCCTGACGCCGTCGCGCTGGACGCGCACCCACCGTGGGCCGCTGGGCGAAACGCTGAGTGAGACCACCGTGAATCCGCTCACCCTGCAGGAGACGGTGGACGCCGCCTATACCTATGACAGCCTGTACCGCCAGGTGGGCCTCTCCGATGGCACGGAGATCGGGCAGCAGCACGTGCAGGCCACCTCGGGCACGCAGTATGGGACAGGCGGGCGCACACTGGGCGCCGCCTATCCCGGCGGCGGCTGCACGCGCTATGCGTCGTTCGATCTGCTGGGTCGGCTCACCCGGACGGAGACGCCGCGCACCGATGGCACGGTGCTCGCCACCGACACCCAGTACAACGCCGACGGGCAGGTCACCGTGCAGACCGATCGCTCCGGTCGCGGTGGTTCCTGCGGCTATCAGTATGACGGCAGCGGGCGCCTGACCGCCCGCGCGGATGCCGCCGAGATGGTGAGCTACGCCTATGACGCCGCCGATGCCGTCACCGCCACGACGCACAGCCTGGCCGGTCTGGCGCAACCGGTCACCGTGACGCCCACCCCCAATCCGGATGGCAGCCAGGGGGCGCGCACCCTGCAGGTGGGCGCCGGGCCCACGGCGTGGAACGCCACTTGGAGTAACCAGTACGACGACCATCAGCGCCTGGCACGGGTGACCAACAACCGCACCGGCGCCGCTACGACCTGGACGTACGACAGCGAAGGCCGCCTGGCGCGCCAGGAATCGCAGACGGCGGAGAATGTCTCCATCGTTTACACGACGTACGAATATGATGCCGCCGGTCGCCTCTCCGCGCAACGTAACTATAAAGGCGATGGCACGTTGCTCTCGGCATTCACCAACTTCACCTATGACGGCAAGGGTAATCGCACCGGCCTGCACATGAACATCGCGACGCTGCCCCAGGCCTCCCTCGAGCGGAGTCATAGCTACACGACCCAGGATCGCCTGGCCTGCGACACCTTGAGCGCCAACGACGCGCCGCGCTATACGCATAGCTACGCCTACGACACCGCCGGCAACCCGACGACCTTCGCCGGGGAGACGCGCAGCTACAACCTGAACAATCAGCTCGACGCCTACCTGCCTGCCGGCAAGGCCGACACGCCGGCCAATTGGGTGACCGAGGCCTTCGTCTACGACGAGGACGGCAACCCCACCACCTATAAAGACGAGACGTGTACCTATAATGCGCACGGCAACCTGCTGAGCTACGGCACGACGCTCACCGCCGGCTATAATGCTGATGGCCTGAGAATTTGGAAGGAATCCGGTGGGCAGTGGTCGTATTATCTGTATGACGGCGAGACGCTCCTGGCGGAGACGAATGCCGCTGGCACTGTGACAAGCGCATACACCTGGGGCGCCAACGGCCTCATCAGCCGCGATGCCGCCGCGAGCAGCACCTATTACCTCTACGATCCGCAGGGCAGCGTGGTGCAACGCGTGGATGCCGCGGGCGCCGTCACTGATACCGACCTCTACGACGCCTGGGGCAATCTGCAGCAGGGCACGCCGGGCAGCGATCCGGTAGGCTACTGCGGAAAATTTGGGTATTACACCGATGGCGAGACGGGACTGGTGCTGTGTACCCATCGGTATTATGATCCGACGCTGGGGCGGTGGGTGACACGGGATCCGATTGGGTATTCAGTTAGTATAAATTTATATTCCTATTGCGAAAACAATCCGATTGAAAGAATTGATCCATCCGGCTATGTATATCCAGAAGTTGTAATAGCGGGTGAACTCATAAAACATGGAAAAATGGTAGGCCATCATCTGATTAGTTGGATGATATTATCCGATCAAGTACCTGGGAAGATATTAAATTTTAATATTGATATGATTAGATATCTAAACTCATTGGTGACGGGCAATATTGGAACGCATGGTGGTGATCATGCCAAATATTCACAAGCTATTATGGAAATAATTGAAGACATGAAAGGAACATACGGTCGATATTTAGAGAGTTGGACGTCCAATGGCGCTGGCAAGGAGTTAGCAAGGCGTGTATTAACATCAACCGACTCACGAATCTTAGAATTGTTGCGGCAAATTCCTGTCGATAGATTAAGGGATATTGCAAAACGGGCAGGATTAGAAGGAATTACACTTGGTGTAGAAGAGGCAGCTGAGGAGGGGTTACTTGTAGGGGCTGAGAAAGTAGGGACTCAGTTGGCAATCGGTGCAGTTGCGAAATCCACCGTTACAGTTATCGGATCGGCTGTCATCTTTTATGCAACAATACTATTTCAGGCGGAATCTCCAGCGGATGCTGCTTGTGGAAAACTATTCATGATTAAGTATTATTATGAAAAGAAAGCAAAAATTCTTTGGCGTGTCGAATATTTTTCAACTGGAGTTGTGAGAACACCGCTGTATCACAGTTCGATTGATGATGAAGATTAACAACTATACTATAGTGTGATTTTGACGTGATTATTACGAAATTTTATGGTAATAATCATAGACAAATAGTTATAGATCAATGGGACATACCGCCAATTTGCCAATTTTACGGAATGATACGGAGCATTAATTGTAGTAGTTTAATCTCTTGTTTATGGAGGAATTCAATGTATTTTTCCTCGATTAGTCTGGTTGGGTATCGAGTATCATATTTTATATCTGATTCTCGTTGTCATCACATATTTGGTGGCAAGCATGCCATTATTGGTGCATGCTGTCCAAATTGCAAACTACCACTTATTCGTCTATTGCAGCTTGATATGCTCGATAGAAAGATAGGTGATAATATCGCGATTCCAATTCAGTATATACCGATATTGTATTGTTTTCGCTGCGATCTGATAGATGAGCCATTTTATTATAGGATGAATGATGACAGTACGATTTCGATAGTCAAGTATAAAGAGCAAATAAGTTCACGTATTCATACATGGGGATATATTGATGAAAGTAAACTACCAGTCTATTACCCCGAAGTAATGATATCACTGACTGAACTTAGTTGTGAAGAACAATACTTACTGTTGGCAAGCTATTTGAGTGATTATATCGATATAAGTTTTTTACCAGAATTGTTAAATATATCAAAAACATATTTACAAAAATTTACTAATATTATCAATCATCAGATTGGAGGTATTCCATTTTTACCGCAAGGATGGACTGAATTTTTGTGTCCAATATGTGATAAACAAATGAAATTTCTAGCATCGATTGCAGATGAATACGTCGACAATGAACATAAAATAGTTTCATTTACGTATGAAGATATTCAAGTACAGTCTGCGATTTGTCCTGATTGCCGAGTCATTGGTGTTAATCATATCAATTGGTGTTAAGCACACTGCTGTCTCTCTAGAAGTGGTGTCAAGTCCCAGGACCGGTTTCGCCTCGATTTTTTTCAGACCGTTCCTTGATACCCGCATCTGTAGTTGTCCTTCATGGCAAGATGTCGTCGCGAATTCTCTCTGGCGGCTCAAAGAGGTATTGGGGACAGACTACTTAACTCCTTGACAATGCCCTTTTCGGGTCGCACACTGTCGGCATGGCGCGATTCGCACGTATTATCGCACCCGGTTTGCCCCATCATGTCATATAACGGGGGAATCGGCGGGCGCAGATTTATTTCACGGACGATGATTATCTGACATACGTGACCCGCCTGCAGGCGGATGCCGTCCAGCGCGGGGTGGCGATCCTGGCATATTGCCTCCTGCCCAATCACCTGCATTTGATCGGCGTGCCGGTGTCAGCATCGGCGTTGAGTACGACCCTGCGCGATACGCACACGGCCTATGCGGCGTATCGCAACCATGTTGAGCGCTGCACGGGCCACCTCTGGCAGGGGCACTTTTTTCCTGCGTGTTGGATGACGCCAATACAGGGAGACAGGTTACGTATTTTTCTCCCCTATCTGCTATACTTCTCCTCTGAGTATTATTGGACGATTACTATTGAACTCCCCCGGCTTTACGCAGCGCATAACAAATACGGGGACAGACTACTTAATACCTTGACATATTCCCCATGATTTGCAATACTTCGCTCATGGCACGGCTTGCTCGGATTATCGCCCCCAGTTTGCCATATCATGTCACGCAGCGCGGCAATCGGCGGGCGCAGATCTTTTTTACTGAGGAGTTAATGGGGACAGACGTTGTTTTATTCATGAGAAAAGAAATAATATAAAATCAGACGATATTTATGCCCTCCCCGTGACATCCGGATCTTTTTTCGGCCGTCCCCTCTCGCGATTGAGCGGTTTGCCGGCCAGCGCTTCGAGGTGGGCAATGAACGCTTCATTGCCGAGTGGACGGCCGCGACGTGTACGACGGCGAATGAGCTCCACCTCATCCACGGGATCCTCGAGCGCCAGATACTCGTCCCAGTGCGCCAGCATATCGGCCGGCGGGAATGCGGCCCCGGGCAGTCGTTCACCGCGGAGATGGAGCGCGGCACTCGACCACGGCCAGTCCGCCGGCGCGGCGACCAACTGGGCGCGGACCGGATTGCATTCGACATAGCGGACGGCCCGCGCCAGATAGCACTCATCCAGCGGCGCGGCTAAGAATCGGCCTTCCCACAAATGCCCGATGCGCTGATCCCGGCGGTGAAGATATTGCGTATAACACATGTGACCGAGCCCAAACGTGCGCGCCAGCGCGAGGGGGTGATGAGGCGTGGCGATGACATGGATATGATTCGGCATCAGGCAATACGCCCAGATCTCCAGGTGATACCGGGCGGCGTATTCCCAGAGGCAACTCAGATACTGCCGGTAATCGTCCTCTTCGAGAAACACCTGCTGGCGGTAATTCCCGCGCTGGGTAATGTGATACGGAATGTCCAGAAAGATATTGCGCAGTGGTCTTGGCATGGCGACAGCCTACCAGATACACCGTAGACTGTCAATAATTTACGCCTGCCCCCCATTTGTAAAAAATTCTGCGTAAACCCGTTCATATCTGGAAACAAGAGCAACAATGCCTGGTGATTTGCTGGGGTCCCTTCAACAACATGGGGCGATACATGGAACAAATGACCAGGTGACGCCGCGGGCGGCGCCTGTCTTTGCCGACGGGGGAGAGTGAAATGGTCGTAAACCGGTGGGTGCTCGTTTGGTGTTTGATTGTGCTGGGCGGTGTCGTCTCGATCGCTGCCGGCGCCGCGGAACCAACGCTGCTGCTGGTGCAACAACGCACCATGGCGCCATACCATTTTCTCGCGGAGAGCCTGGACGCGACGGCCTGGCATGATTCCCGGTTGCATACCGTGAATTTGCGGCTGGGTACGACCACAGTGACTATGACCCCGGGCTCTACCCGCGCTCTGGTCAACAACCATCCTGTTCTTCTGGATGTCGCCCCACAAGTGCGCGGTGGGGACACCTATCTCCCATTGCGTTTTTGTCTGAATACCTTTGGGGCGTCTCTCGCGTATGATCGGGGAGATGCGCTGGTGACGATGGTTATTGCGCGGCATCCGTTCACCAAACCGCCGTTGCAGATTGCTTTGCCCGTCTATGCGTTGCCGGGCGCCGTCCTCTATCACCGAAAGCCGTCTATCGTGCCGACGCAATCCGCGCTGTTGCCGGGTCCCACCGGGGCCATGTTGCCCGGACCAGCGGTGGACAATGTCACGCCGCGCAGACTGCTGACCCCAACGGCGCCAACGCCAGCGAATACGGCGGTCCCGGCGACCATCGACACCCGGCTTCCAGGACCGGGCGTTGTACGGCGCCCGGAGCGTAATCCCGCGCCATGACCTTCTCGCATCTGCTCGTTTCGGCGCAGTCATCACCGGGACGCATGGTTTCCCACGATCTCCGTGGTTTGTTTGCAGGAGATTCCTGCCCGGTGGCGAAAAGACAAACATCGCATAAACGCGCATCACCACTGATCAGGCAGCAATTGCCTCCGCGACACCAGGCCATGAGATAAGGGACGCGCATGAATCGGAATCAAGTTACGATTATTTTCCTGGGTATGGCCATTTGTCTGGGGATGTTTCTCTTCCCCCCCTGGCGGTATACTGTTGCGACTGCCGGGCTATTCAGTGAACGGCCTGGCCCCTATTGCTTCTTCTTTACACCGCCACCGCCGATCAAAGCGCCTTACCCGATCATGCAACCCGGCTATGGGGTGCATCTGGACCTGACGCGCCTTGGCGCACAGTGGTTGATTATTGTGCTGGTCTGCGCGGGCGCGGTGCTGGCCTTGAAGGAGCGCCGCACGGCAAAAGATTTGCTCCAACATGCCAAGCATACGTCCTTCATTGAAATGGCGGGGCATAAAAACGAGGCCCCCGTTGCCCCGGCGCCCTCGCCGTTTGAAACATCGATGGATGCCTCACCGCCACCGGCGTTCGCCCGCGATGATGATCAGGTCGAATAAGTTACAGCCCACGACATTGCTGCCGTGGGCTGTTTTCTACCGCGTCGAATCATTCGGATCGACCCTTACTTCCGCCCCAGCTCCTCGGTCTGTTCCCAGGCCTGAATTTCACGGGAGATAGCCTCCCATTCTGCATACACTTCGCGTAGTTGCTCCCCGAGTTGCTGGTGCGCCGCGGTGACTTGCACCGCGCGGCGACCGTCGCTGTACAGGCTGGGGTCGGCAAGTTCCGCTGTATACTGTTCGTTGCGGGCTTCCAATGCGGCGATGGTGGTTTCCACTTCCCCTTGCCGGCGTTGCCAAAATTGCAATGAGCGTCGTTTCGGCGCGACCGCTACTATGGGCGCCGGCGGTTCCGGCACACGTGTTTTGACCGTAGCAGCAACGGCACGCGAGGCGTGCTCCACTTTCTTCTTCAGGAAATCGCTGTAGTTGCCAAAATACTCCTGTATCACACCCCCGTCCAGTTCCAGCACGCGCGTCGCGATGCGATCGATGAAGTAACGATCATGGGACACCATCAGTACCGTGCCGGTATAATCAGCCAGGGCGTCTTCCAGCGCTTCTTTACCATCGATATCCAGGTGATTTGTCGGCTCGTCGAGGAGGAGCAAATTGGCGCCGGACAGGAACATCATCGCCAGCGAAACCCGGCTGCGCTCCCCCCCCGACAGGGTACTGACCGGGCGCTCCGCATCTTCCGCGAAGATGAGGAAGCGCGCCAGTGCGCCGCGCAATTCGGACATCGGCAAATGCGGGGCAATGCCCTGCACTTCCTGCAACACGGTGTGGCGCGGGTCCAGGTTGCTTCCTTCCTGATCATAGTAGTACCAGTCAACCTGGTGGCCAAAGTGGATATCGCCGGCATCGGCGTGCGTTTCACCCACTAGAGTCCGCAACAGGGTGGTTTTCCCACAACCGTTCGGGCCGATGAGCGCCACGCGCTCATGGCGCCAGACACTGAAATTTACCTCTTCCAGTAATGGGGTATCTGTATAGCGCTTTCGCACCTCGCGCACCGCCAGCACTTCGCGACCGCTGGCGCGTCGCGGCTTGAACACCATGCGGCTTTTTTCCGTTTCGCCGGGCAACGTGATCGACTCCAGTTTGTAGAGCTGTTTCTGCAGGCTCCGCATGCGCGTGAACTGACGGAAGCTGAAGAGACGCTGGATGCTTTCTTCCAGACGGGCGCGTTCTCGGGCGATGCTTTCCGCACGTTTGAGCATCGCGGCGTTTTCCGCGATTTTTTTCTCATGGTACGCGGTGTAGTTGCCGTCAAACTGGCGCAGTCGGCAATCCTCGATCTCTACGATGTGGTTCGCCACGCGATCGAGCAGGAAGCGGTCATGGGAGACGATCAGCACACCGCCGCGGTATGCGCGGATGAAATCTTCCAGCCAGGAAATCGCCGTTAAATCCAGATGGTTGGTCGGCTCGTCCAGCAGCAGCAAATCCGGCGCGGAAAGGAGCAATTTTGCCAGTGCCAGGCGGCGTTTTTGTCCGCCGGAGAGGGTGGCGACTTCCGCGTATTCCATTTCTTCGCCTAACCCCAGTCCACGCAGCATGCGCACGGCATCCATCTCCAGCATGTCGCCGCCCAAACGGTGAAAGTCCTCCGCTAACCGGGCGTGTTCGTGGAGCAAACGATCAAAGGAGGGGATCTCGTCATGCGCGCCCGGCAGGGCCATGCGCGCCTCCAGTGTATGCATGCGGGCGGTAATGGCCACGATTTCTTCATGTGACGCCAGCAATTCGGCGAGTACCGTACTGCCGGCAATCGTATCCGCGTCTTGCGTCAAATATCCGACGCGTACCCCGCGTGGGACGATGGCCTCGCCGACGTCGGATTGTTCTTCACCGGTTATGATCCGGAACAGTGTGGATTTCCCGGCGCCATTCGGCCCGATTAACCCCACACATTCCCCTTCGCGCACCTGGAGTGAGGCGTCGGTGAAGAGTTCTTCTTCCCCGAACGCTTTACTGATATTCTGGACTTGTAGATAAACGCTGGCCATGGTTCCATCCGCATGCAAAGTCTTCCCGGCTATCTCCCGAGCCCGGATTATTTATCTGTTCATGAATAATCCGGGCGAGTGATCCGGGGTAGTATACAGAATATTTTCGTTTTCGTCCCGTCTTACCGAACTGCTGTTCCATCGCGTGGCGGCGGTGACCATCGATCTTGCGCCGCCCTTTCGTCGTCTCCCTGGCTATACGGAGTCTGGTTAGTGTGTTACAATAACCGATACCATAGATATAGCGTTTTTCGCCCGGATTATTCATGAACGAATTGATTGCCGGGCTAACTGTGGCATTATTCGAAAGGTTATGAATAATGCAGGTTAGGAGCCGTGTATGACCACTGACACACATCGCGAAATCTCCCTGCACGTTGAGTTACTTCATTGGACCGGCAGCCTGTTCCCCGCGTATGCCGCTGCCCGCGTCTGTTACAGCAAAGGGGGATTTGCCGCCGTCACGCCACTGGAGACCGAAGAGGCGATGGGCGTTTGGTTGCGTGACCATGTGCTCTGTCATCGGCACTGGGGCATTCTGGAACACTTAACCTTTAACTTTGCTATTCGCGGCATTTCGCGCGCCTGTTCGCATCAACTGGTGCGTCATCGCATCGCCTCCTATGCCCAGCAGAGCCAGCGCTATGTCGATAAAGCCGGATTCCGTTATGTCGTGCCCGAACGAATTCAACAAAGTCCGGAAGCACTGGCGCGTTATCGTACACTCATGGCGCACCTTGGTGGGGAGTATGCCGCGTTTCAGGAGTTGTTGCATGCCGCCGACCCGGAGGCCGCCGCGGCGATGATCAATGAGGATGCGCGTTTCATTTTGCCGAACGCCTGTGAAACCGAATTAATGATGACGTTGAATGGCCGTCAGGTGCTGGAAATCTCCCGCAAGCGCCTGTGCAGTCGCGCACAATGGGAGATTCGCGCCTTGTTTCGTCGCATTCGCGCCCTGCTGCAAGACCGTGTGCCGATTATTTACGATAATTTAGGCGCGGACTGTGCCTGGGATCCCTGCCATGAAGGTGGGTGTGCTCTGGCCCAGGAGTATCGCCGTCGTCCTGGGTGGTGAGCGCGAAGGTGTCGCGGCGAAGGAGGAGTGATTCCTTCCCCCTATTCAGCACATCGTGCCGGTCACGCGCCTGTATGCCCGAATCCGCCACCGCGATTGGCGCCGATCTCGGCGACTGAGGAGACGGGGAGAAAGCGGATTTCCGTCCGCGCCACTAACACAAATTGCGCAATCCGCGCACCGGCGGATAACGTGATGGACTCCACACCGGTATTGTGCAGGATAATGCCGATCTCGTCGCGATATCCGGCATCGATCAATCCCGGGCTATTGGCAACCCGCAATCCTGTTTTTGCGCTCACTCCGGAGCGGGGAAAGACCAATAACATCCACCCCTCCGGAACCGCCACTTTCAACCCGGTGGGCACAATGACCGTCGCGCCGACCGGGATGGTCACTTCCTCCAGACAACTGACATCCATCCCGCCATCGGTCGGATGTGCATATCGCGGCAAGGTCGCACCGGGGCGGCAGACTTCCACGGCAATCTCTACAACCATACACGTCGTCTCTTTCACACAGTCCTGGAAGGTTACGAAAAATACTTGGGAATGTAGCACTCTTCCATGCTGTCTTTTCGCGGCACGAGCGGTGAATCCCTTGCCTGCATTATTCATAACATTTCGAATAATGCTACAGCTAGCCGAAGCTTTATTCGCTTCGCGAATAAAGCGGGTTAACCCGGCAAGGATGCTGGAAACAGCGGGGAGAGCCCGTGCACCGACCGGGCGTCCTCCGGTTGGGAGAACGCCCGGTCGGCGCAGGTTGCATTCGCGGATTACCAGCGCGGGCTGCGCTGGCTCTGAAAACAATCCGAACAGTATACCGGCTTATCGCCGCGTGGTAGGAACGGCACCTGCGCCTCTTTCCCACAAGACGAACAGACCGTCGCGTGCATGGTCTTCGGACCGCTGTTCCGCGAAGAACTTGATGACTTGCGTTGGGCGCGGCATTCCGGGCATCGTGTCGGCTGATTGGTGAAGCCTTTCGTGTCGTAGAATTCCTGTTCGCCCGCCGTGAAGACGAATTCTTTGCTACAGTCACGGCATGCCAATGCTTTGTCGGTGTAACTCATGACCACAACTCCTGAAAAGGGGAATCAGTGTTGCCAGCGTTAGTGGGCGGTTGGTGCGCAGATTACTAGAGCGTGTCCCAAAGTCCGGGATATTTCCTCTCGGCATCTTTTTGCGCCAGACTTTGTTGCGATTTTCTCGTGTGTCTCTTCTCGATACAGTCGAAAATCGCTTCGCGCCTGCCCCAAAAATCTGCGCGAGATGAAATATCCCGGACTTTGGGACACGCTCTAACTCGAATGAGGCCCGGCCGATAGATCAACCAGTACCACCAAACACAACAATCACCTGACGAGTATATCACGCAATGCGAAAATTGCAAAGACCCACTGCTAAAATGATGTTTACCTGACGCAGATTTGGGTAAGGGACGGATGAGCGTACGGACCAGTGGGGAGGTTCTCGGTTGACCACACAGAAGGTCCGGGAGGTGATAAATGTCCTGGACAAAAGTTCCCCCGGCCCATGTTGCGCGCCTGGCTCACTTGCTGGCGATGATCCCCGCGGCGGAATTGCGGCCGATGTTTGGATGCCCCGCCTACTTTTTACAGTCCCATCTTTTCGCCGGCGCACATCAGGAGAGCATCTTCCTGCGGCTGTCGCTCGCCGACCAGGAATCCCTCTTCTCGGCCGTGGATACGACGCATTTCACGCCAATGCCCGGGATGGTAATGTCGGAATACGTGGTCATCCCCCCCGACCTGTTTGCTGATGACACTGCATTTCTCACCTGGTTGCAGCGCGCTGCCGCCTATGTGCAGTCGCTTCCGCCAAAAGTGAAGAAAACAAAAAAAGGACGACCAGGGAAACCGACAGACTTTGGTGCAAACCCGAGGTAACAGGAAACTATAGCCCTAACCTGCATTATTCATAACATTTCGAATAATGCCTCAGTCAGCCCGGCAGTCAATTCATTCATGGATTATCCGGGCTAACAGCTTCTGCTTCGCGAATATGGCGCGCTATACAAAAAATTCGTCGACCCGGATATTGTAGTTTTGCGGGTTGAGGGTTTCCATGATACTCCGTTTATACCGCCCGGTAGTTTCATCCGTTTCGGTAAGGTCAACGATTTCCTTCTTTTCCATGTTGCCGTTGTTATATTGGAGTAAGTGGATATGCGGACGGTTGAGGACCGACGTTTCTTCCGGCGCGCGCACCACGACGCCGATCTCATTGGTGTTGAGGAGGACCAGGGATCCCACCGGAAAGACGCCGATCATGTTGATGAACACCTTCACCAATACCGGGTCGAAATCAAACCCGCGACGCGAAAGGAACAATTCAACGATTTTTTCTGACACATAGGGGACGCGTCGATACACACGGGGACGGCCCAAAGCATCGTAGCAGTCCGCGATGGTGATAATGCGACTGAACAACGAGGTTTTACGGGGAACAGTGATCGCCGGATACCCGGTCATATTGTATTTTATGTGGTGCTCGAACACACCCGCCATGATACGCGAGGATAATTCCCCCCAGCCTTTCAATTTGATGAGCATTTCCGTCCCGCGCAAGGGATGTGTTTCAATAACTTCCCATTCATCGGGGTTTAACGGACCGGGCTTGTTGAGAATTTCCAGGGGGATTTCGATCTTGCCGATATCATGGAACAGCGCGGCGATGCCCAGAAATCCCAGGTAGCGTTTAGGGAGTCCGACGCGTTGGCCCAAGGCGATAGCATAGATCGCCACATTCACTGAGTGGTTAAAAGTGTAATCGTCGTAACTCTTGATATTCGCCAGGCCCAGCAAGGTCGACTCGTCGCGCAATACGATATCCACTGTGTTGAGCATCAGGCGTTTGGCTTTCCGCATATCCAACGCATCGCTTCCCACCGCATTGCCCATGAGTTCTTTGATGACGCCGATAGTGGAAAAGTAGACTTCTTTCGACTGCCGGCGCAGAGTTTCCGGATCGTCGAGATCCTGTTCCCCGTCCATTTTTCCCTGTTTATGGATGACGATGCCACAAATGTCACGCGTCGCAATCTCTGACTGAATGAAGTCAAAGTTGTCCTCACGGTTGACTTCCAACTCATGAAGAAGAAAGATAAATTCGGTCAGGTCGTGTATTTGGACTTCGCGCAAGAATTCAATTTCGCGAATTCCACAGAGATGCATCTGCTGAATAAATCCTTTGTAATTAAGAAAAGTATCCGCGGTGATGCGGATGAGTGCTTTATTACAAAAACAGGCATCGCGAATGATCTTTACGGACAACCGATCAATTTGCCCCAGAATGCTGGTGATGGTGCGTACCGCTTCCTGGACCAATCGCGTGAGTGAGGGGTTATTGCGATCATAGAAGCCGGCACCCTTCAAGGCGCGATGGAAGGCAACAATCAGTGCCTCCCCGGCATGCTTGGGGAGGTCGTCGTCGATATTGAACTCGAAGGTGTCACCTTCAGTCAACGCAGCCAGGGCCGCGGTGACTTTTGGTGTCTGTTCCGTCATATCCATTCACTCATTTCGCATGTTTCAAGGCCTGGATGCACGCCTGTTTGATCGTTGGATCGCGCGATTCCGTGCCTTCCAATAGAATAGCGCGCGCGTCCTTGCTGCCAAGTGTCGCCAGGGAGCGCGCCGCATGTGTGCGCACGGCATCAATATTCCCCCGATTGAACCAGACGCGATGGAAGAGGGCGTCGCGTAGCGCATCTATCGCATCTGAAAAACCGGCCAGGCCAACCGCTTCAAAGTACGCTTTGATTTCCTGCGGGTGTTTGTGGCGGAATCCTTTCGCGTGGACACCGTGGAGCAGGGGGGCTAACGCGGTCTGTGTGCGGCGTTGTCCCAAACCGAGTGCACCTTTGCTGCGTACTTGCATATCGCTGTCGGCGAGACCACGAACCAGCAAGCGTTCGGCCCCCGCGCCCGGAATCTCGCGAAGCGCAGTGAGTACGGCCACGCGCACGCCAACATCATGGTGCTGAAATGCTTTACTTAAATTCGAGATGACGCGTTCACCACCGATGATAGCCAGGGTCTGCACCAGGCTGCGTACCAGCACGGCACGGCTATCGTCCAGATACCGGGATAATTGTTCAGGAGTTGGGCGAACAATTTCCGCCAGCGCGACGCTGCACAGTGTGCGTGCGCGCTCATGTCGCAACTCAGGCAAGTATGGCACAATCGAATGGACGACCTGCGGCAGCAGCAGCGACAGGTATTCCTGGAGTTCGCTTGAACGTTCTCCGGTTTCATCACCTTGCAGTAACTTCATGACATTGGCAATGCGTTCGGGGGTGCTGGCCAATTCCAACAGACCGCGTAATAACTCCGCGCGCCTGGTATCTGGTATTTCGGTTTTGAGGAGTAAATGGATGCGCTTTAATAATGTATTCGCCCGCGTGAAATCGTTGCTGTTCAGCATCGCCTCTAAAATATTGCGCAGAATATCCACGCTCGCTTCAAAGATATCCGGATCGTGTTCAATCGGGCAGACATCACAGAGTAACGCCGCTGTGGTATACACCGCTGTCGGGGCGATTTCCGCCGTCACCTCTTGCCGAAGGAGTTCCAGATCTTCCGCCGTTAATTGATAGATGTCAGTATCCGTCGTCAACGCGTGGAAGTTGGCCGGGGGTTGCGCTTGCTGCGCTTCGTCCGGCGTCTGTTCGGTAAGATTGATTTCGATCTGGTGCGTAAAGGGAGCTGGCGCCTGGTGTTCGCGGTATTCCTCGATCGTATCGGGGATGACGATGTCAATGTCTTCAAGAAAATCGTCGACGGCAACATAGTCGATGTGCAGAAAATCTCGTTCCCAGAGCATGGTGACAATATCATCATCGCGATGATCAATCTGATCGCATTGTACCAGGATGTCGAGGAAACTTTGCATCTCCCGCTCTTCAAGGCCATCAGTGAAACGTACCTGGCGGATGCCATCCCGATACAGCAAGAACGGAACACTTGACTTCAATTCTTTGGTCTCATAAAGCGTATGCCCATGCACGATAAAACGGCTTTCATCGACCGCCAGCGCCAGTGCATAGTATTCACGCAGGAAGACGGCAAGCTTTGCGAGGAGATCCTGGTAGAAGGTTTTCAGCAGCGGATATTCCGGAGGGTAGTAGCGGAAGGCCTTGACCGCTTTGACCAGCGCGTTGACCAGAGCGCTGGCTTCGCGGAGTTCGTCTTCGGTCTGCACCGCTTCATCGACGGGAAGAACATCGTCATGCAATTCAGCCGGTTGGTTATCGCCTGTCTGCTCGATGGTCATACTGATTATACAACTCCTGGGGTGGGGCGTCCGTAAACTGCGCACACCGCACCAAAATTAGCACGGTGTTGTCCTTAGCCCGGATTATCCATGAACGAATTGACTGCCGGACTGACTGGGGCATTATTCATGCGTTCATGAATAATGCGGGTGAACCAGCTCTATTATACGACATGTTCACCCATTCATCCATGCGGAACACTGATATGCTTTTGTTCGGGATGTGGAGTGTTTGACTAGCCCGCATTATTCGCGAAGCGAATAATGCTACAGCTAGTCCGGTATGAAAATATTCCATATTTTCCCCACAGCATTATCCATGACAATTCGATATTGCTGTAATTCGCCGGAGCTTTTCTTCGCCGCGCGGATAACGCAGCAATTGATCTTACCGCGAATGCGTACCCGTTTTCCGTCACAACTATACCTTTACAGTGTCTGAAGAACTGATTACACTTGCGCATATGATCTATGATCTATCTCTGGTCATCACATCAACACTTATGGTGTGGCCGGGTGATCCGAAGATTGACTGTGAAATGATTGGTGATGCGGTGCGCGTTTCTCGCTGGACGATGGGAAGTCATGCCGGTACCCACGTCGATGCACCCGCGCATTTTATAGTAAACTCGGCGACGATAGACCAAACTGATCCCACCATACTGATCGGTCCTTGCCGGGTGATTGCAATACCGGATGCTGACCAGGACATTACCGTGGACGCGCTGGAGGGTGTCAATCTTGCTGGTGTAGAGCGTTTGTTGATCCGCACGCGCAACTCACGGCGCTGGCAGCAGGATACGACGATGTTCGATACGGAATTTGTCGGTATGACGTATGATGCTGCCGTAAGGTTGCTGGCACACGGCATTCGTCTCGTCGGCGTAGATGGTCCATCAATTGAACCCTATGAGGGAGATGGCGCGGTGCACCGTCTCCTGTTACGCGCTGGAGTCGTGATCGTCGAAACGTTGGCACTGGCCAACGTGCCGGTTGGTGATTATCTTCTCTGTTGCGCCCCATTGAAATTAGGCGATGCGGACGGCGCCCCCGCACGGGTTTTTTTACTTGACGGCTATTGCGAACGAGGTTCTGTATGATCATTCATCAACAACGGAGTGGCTTGTGTCGCACACGACAGAAGATCGCGGCAGGAGCACCAGTGACCCTGGGGTTCCTTGGCGGGTCAATTACCGATGGTCGGGTACCTTATAATTGGCCGGAACCGGTCATCGCCTGGTTCATTGAACGTTTCCCACAAAACCGCATCCAGGTGGAAAACGCGGCAATCGGCGCCACCGGCAGCGACCTGGCAGTTTTTCTGGCTGAACCGCATATTCTGGCGCACGACTGCGACCTGGTCTTTGTGGAGTTTGCCGTGAACGATGGCGGTGAGCCACCCACAAAACGCGCGCGTACCCGCGAAGGCTTGCTGCGGAAACTCCTGGCCGGTGCCGGACGCGATGTACTGCTGACCTACACCTTTGGCCAGGATATGTATACGGATATGCTCGCCGGCATGGTACCGGCAACTATCGGGGATTTTGAAGTGCTCGCCGCGCACTACGGCATCAGTTCGGTCTGGATGGGGCTGCATGCCTTGCGAGAAGTTCAAGCTGGCCGCATGCGCTGGGAAGAATGGCTACCGGATGGGTTGCATCCCCAATTTCGTGGTAGTTGGAGTTATGCGCAGGCGGTGACCGGTTTGCTGGAATGCCTGCTGTGTGGTGAGAATATACACTCGCCGCTGCCGGTGGGTAGTGCGCGACCGTCTCCGCTGGATCGCGCGAACTGGGAATCCGCTATGACGTTGCCATTATCTGCGGTCACGCTTGAAGGTCCCTGGCAGCTTAAACGGTGGCCGGCGATGAAATGGATTGATCAAGTGCTGGAATCATCCGCTCCTGGAGCGCGACTGGCCTTCGCTTTCACCGGTAGTGGACTCACGTTGGGATTCGATTTTGGACGTAATTCGTCGGAATTTCGCTACCGTATTGACGGTGGGGAATGGGTGGTCGTCAATCGAGAGCGACCGGACTGGTGCGGCGCAGAGGGCTGGTACCGTTTGACCATGATCGCTGGCGATCTGCCACTCACCCCGCATCAATTCGAACTTGAAGTGTTGCATGGCAACGGGCCGAACTGTACCGGTACCACCTGTCGCGTGGCACTTATCGGGATTCTTCCCTAGCAGCCCGCGGATAAAGTCTCGTCGGCGCTGCCACCGATCTTTTCGTGTGATGCTTCACACGATATCTGCCGTCTATGCCTGCATAGAGTTGCAGATATCGTGTTCGCCTGACGCGAAAATCTCGGCAGCAGCGCACAATGATACTTTATCCGCAGGCTGCTAGCCGAAGCATTATTCATGCGTTCATGAATGATGCGGCTTGTGATGTGGGGAAGTGAAAGGATGGAATTGTTATGGTTGTGACACGTGAGCAAATGCTGGTGTTCACCCAGATCATTGAAAGTGAAACACGCATCGGTGATCTGTATCGCATATATGCACGGCGGTTGGCAGAGCACGCCACTTTCTGGTTGGATCTAGCCGCGGAGGAAAATACCCATGCCGTGTGGGTACGCACACTCTATACGCATTTGAAAGAAGGTACGATTAGTTTCAACGAGGAGCGTTTCTCGCCGGAAGCATACCAATTGTTCCTGGATTATCTCACGCGTTTGATTCAACAAGCGGAAACAGAGCGGATTACCATGTTGCAGGCGTTGTCGATTGCGAAAGACATTGAAGAAACGATCCTGGAGAAGAATTTCTTTAGCATCTTTTTCACGGAAGCCGTGGAATCCAAGCGATTATTGTCTGCACTGCATTCGAGTACCGAGGAACATTTGCGCCGCGTGCGCGCACTCTATGAACGCCTGCGGCCGGCGCGCAACTAACTAGCCGGGAGGCGGAAGGTGTTCTCCCCGAGCGACGACTTCACGGGATGGGAAGGGATCCCAGCCGTTGAACTTCGCGGTGCGCTCGCACCAGGGACAGGTGCCAATGCCCAGACGGTAGTGATGCTGCGGATTGATGGTGCATTCGGTCAGGTTTTCTTCCGCGGTATCCAGCACGCGTTGCCAGGCCGCAGCATTTGGACGGCCCGAGGGGCGGCTAAAACCGACTTCAAAACATTGGCGAATGAGCTGGCGTGTGTCGGGATGTAAGATGCCGATCGGGGGCGCGAGCAGCATCGGTTCATAGATGCCGCGACGCAACACGCTATACGGATAATGACCATCAGCGATACGCTCGCCCAGCGTTTCCGGCTCACCCCCATCAACACGACGGCCGGCAAAGGGGTGAATACCTTCCATTTGCAACATGAATACCATCACGGCTAACCCGAACGCGTCGTGTTCAGGACGCCGGTCGACATCGCGGAAATTCACGTCCTGCAATTCAGGGGGGGTGAACTCAGGTTTTCCGACGGGACAACGATAAATGTGTTCATTGGTATTAACCTGAAAGGAATCGGTGTCGACGATCGTCACCAGCGCGGTTTCACTCACCAGAATGTTGGATTCGTTGACATCCCCTACTACGTACCCACGTGCGTGAATGGCATTAAAGGCCGCAGCCAGATTTCGTGCGGTGCGCACCAGATATTTGTAGTGGAATAACGGGCTGAGCATGCGTCGCGTTTTGGGATTATAGAAGTGAAAAATGGGCCACATGTTGTGCACACGCGCCATGAGAAACCCGACAAAACGCGGATCGTCGTCCGCGGTCCACAAGCGTTCCAAGGGCCAGGCGATCGAGGGATGACCCGTTGCACGCATCGGATCTTCCGGAGGCCTGGCGATCATGGTGGCGACTTTCAACGCGAGCTCTGCTGAAGGATTGTGATAAATCTTGGCTACAAATTGCTCGGAACCGGCGACGGCGTGGATATTCGCTTCACCGCCACTGGCAATAGGTGGTTCTTCCAACGTGATGATTTGTGCACTCTGTTCCGGGCGTAAATCCATAAAGCACGACCATTTAGGGTGTTCGATGCAGTGTCGCCATGACGATTGTAAGGTCATCATCAGCGCGCGACGTGATGCGATCCGACTGCAGGAAGCTACGCAATTGGAACTCAGCCTCGCGCATGTCTTGGTGTTCAGTTGTCATCCGAAACAACGGTTGGAAAAAGGCGGCGTGAGGTGTCGCATCCGGCAGCTGCAGCGCCAGCATTTGCAACCCATCCGAGAGGATAGCGACTCCGGCGACCAAACCATGCCAAATTTTGAATTGGGCGGCTTTCAGGTAATCAGGTGAGGTAAAAAAGAGCGTCTCATTTACAAATTCACCACGCTGTGGCGCGGTGACCGGGACCAGCGTCTGACCGGAGTCCAGCACTACTGCACAACCATCGCCCACTTGGACAGCCGCAACCACTCGGGGAGTTGCCACCACCAGAATTAATGTCGTGGCCAGATCGCGTACCGGGGCTTTACGTTTTTTTGCGGCCAGATTCACCGCTTCATGCGCGGTCTCCAGGCAGGCTGCGAGCAAGCCAAGCCAATCTTCATCCGTCTCCGGCCAGGTGCCTTTCATCAGTTCCGCGACCCATTCCGTCGCGGAAACCGCGGCGCGCGCAGCGCCGAGTTGGGACAGCGGAGCCGATCCGGCGCCATCCGCAACGGCCAACACCACGGCGCCGCCGGGGATCTCACGCCAGACATGCGCATCCTGGCAGGGGAGATCGCTCTTGAAGTGGCTGACTCCACGAACTGACGCGCCCACCACACGCCAGGTGTAGGGGAGCTTGTTTGCCTCTGGCGAGGTCGGAACCGCCATCAGAAGCTGCCTCCACCCGGGGGTGGCAAGGGAACCTGTGAATGCGCGATCTGCTGTGTGCTACGGGAGAGCCAGACGAAGAGTTCGACAAAGTTTAACCCATCGAGGGTCACAGGAGGGCGCACGGAAATTTCACGGAGTTTCTCGATGTAGGCGCCGCGCACCGCGACCGCGAAAAACACCACGCGTTTGTTATTTTCGTCTTCGCGCAGACGCCGCACAGCTTCATCGATGGTCCCATCTGGTTCGCCCTTGGGCTTACCGTCGGTGATCATGAAGATCCACGGGCGATAATAGGGAACGCCATGCGCTTTATACGCGGCTTTGCGCGCTTCAAGCAGGTCCAGCGCTTTCAATATTCCAGTGCCCATGGGAGTCAACCCCCCGGCTTCCAACACTGGTGGGGTGAATGAATCCACTGACACAAAATCGTGGACCACACGAACATCCTTGCCGAAATTCACGACAGCCACTTCAACACGTCGCGCAGCAAGCGAGTCGCGTACCAGATTGTCATGAAAAGCAACCAACCCGTGATTTAACTGTTGAATCGCCTCACCGCGCATCGACTTCGATGTGTCCAGCAACATCACACATGGACAGCGTGGTTCGGGATTCTCGGCAAATTCAATAGCATCTTCAAATCTAAAAATCCCGGCCATGATCCCCCCTTATAGAATGGCGGACGCAGATAATAATATCGTCAACCTTTTTGTTTCGACAAGGGGGAGTACCATCCTTTTTTCTTGTGAAACTTGAAACTCGTGTTCTGGCTTTGCTCCCGCGATTGATAACCCGCATTATTCACTCGGCGAAATATGCTTCGTGTTGCCCGGATAATTCATGAACGAATTGACTGCCGGGCTAACTGTGGCATTATTCGAACTGTTATGAATAATACAGGGAAGTAACCATGAACAATACGGGCAATTGTGGCGTTTTCTATCCACCAGAGTCGAACTTCCACACGCGCACGGTTCTTTGTTACAATAGTGATTAGACTAGCCCGTCATTATTTCCGGGCTAGTCTATTGCGGACTGAAGCGCAGGGAGGTGATACGTTGTCCAAAGTGATGCTGGGTGATTTGCTCGAAGGTATGCCGGTGCGAACGCAAGCAGTCTGTAAATCGATGAAATTATTACCCTTCAAGAATAAGCCAGGGAATTATCTGGCGTTGACCGTCAGTGATCGCACCGCTTCTCTGGAGGCCAAAGTCTTCACGAATGCCGAGGAGCAAGCGGCCCGTATTGCGGAGAACAGCGTGGTCACCATCGTCGGGAAATGCGATGCCTATCAGGGGAATCCACAGCTTGTGCTGGACACGGTAGAACCCTGGCTGGAACCGATTGATCCTGCGGACTTTTTACCGACCTACCCTGGCGACGTCGCGGCATTGGAAGTGCAACTAGATAAATGGATCGCGTCGATTCAGCATCCTGAATTGTCGCTGCTGTTGCACACGATTTTCGCGGATCCGGACATCCGCACCCGCTATTGTGCGGCTCCGGCGGCGAAAGGCATGCATAGCGCGTATCTGCACGGGTTATTGGAACATGTCGTACGCCAGGCGGCGCTGGCCGATGCCGCCTGTCAGTGCTACCCGCTGGCTGATCGTGATATGGTCCTGGCCGGGGTGTTGCTGCATGATATCGGAAAAATTAATGAATTCGCCTGGCAACTCGCCATTGATTATACCGATCTGGGGCGGCTGGAGGGTCATTGTGTGAACGGCGATCGGCTGGTTGACCAGTTTGCCCGCGAACTGCAGATAGACCAACACCTCGCGCTGCGTCTTCGCCACTTGATCCTCAGTCATCATGGACAGGCGGAATACGGAGCTCCCGTGCTGCCGCAAACCCTGGAAGCCGTGATCCTTCACGCGGTGGATAATCTGGAAGCGAAAGCCACCCACTGCATTGAGATGCTGACTTCCGGCGATACCAGCAAAGCATGGACAGAATACGACCGCATTGAAAGTCGTTATTGGTATCGTGGGGTGAAGTGAGAAGATGAGATAACTTTCCGCGAAGGTCACACCCTCGGACAGTGGCAGCCGCCGAGGGTGTTTGCTGAGCACAGTAGTTAGTGTAATTGCCTTGGTAGGACGATTACTTTTTGCCCCACTTCAAGTTGTCGACGTAGATGAAACCACTGTGGCCCCAGTTCTCGCTGAAAATATCCACGCGGGTGGGGCGGTCGCCTTTGCCCCCGATGGTGGCATATTCCCAACGTTTGTTGTCGTATTCGAGTAGTGCTTTACTGCCGTACCCGGTGATTTTGAAATGCATCCACTTCCCAGTCAACGCATTTAATGCGGCATCGGTGTCCGCGGTGCCAAAGGGATAGAGGTAGTTCCCGTTAAAGGCCAGTTTCTGCGTGCCAGTGATGGTGACGCTTTCACGTTTGATGGAGGCGATTATCGCATTGGTGTCGTCGAGGACGTTAATGTAAAGACCACGGTTGCCACCGGGCGCCATCTTTACGTCGCCTTCCACCACCCATTGTTTGATGCTGGTGTTCGCGCCTAATTCACGGAACAGTTCTACCGAATTGCCGCCACCGTATTGCCCCACACCGATGCACGGGGCGGGCAGTCCATCGTCCGGGTCCATACTGGCCGTATAGCCGTTTACGACAGCAGCGCCCCAGGGTCCGGAAAGCCGCCATTGACTGTCAGCCCCGGGATTGCGTGTCCAGGCGGCGGTTGCCGGTGCGGAGGGGTAGGGATTCGTAAAGGTCGCGCCACCACTGGGGGTGACCGCGGGGTCCATTAGATCAATATCGGCAACCGCGATAGAGGGGATGTCGCTGGTAACCTCTACATGGCCGTCAACAAAAGCGCAGGCGGCTTTATTGCTGTGACGTTTATCGATATCCGACATCGCGACCAGCAACCCGTCGGAAGTGGCGCCATCGGCGGTCAGCAGTGCGGTTTCTGGCGAGGGCAATTCACCAAGGGCCTTGCCCCCGAAATTGCTGTTAAAGCCATATCCGAAGGCTACTTTGCGCCCGGCGGTCGGACAGATCAAGACGCCTTTATCCAGATTGATGCTGCCCCAAAATCCCGATGCCTCTGGCAGGAGTTCGTCGTGATCCTGCGCAAACATCAGCGTGGCTGTCGCTATTTGCTTCTGGTTGTTAATACAGGATGTCTGGCGCGCTTTTTCACGCGCTTTGGCAAAGACGGGAAAGAGGATTGCCGCAAGGATCGCAATTATCGCGATTACGACCAATAATTCGATCAACGTGAATCCTGAACATTTAGAGCCCATGTGAACACTCCTTCATAAGGGGGTATCTTGCCCCTTTACGTATATTAAAATGTTATACCACATCTATCGACCAGCGAAAAGTAGAACAGGCATTATTGATATAATATTGCTGCAGACTATCACTGGCCGTGGTGATAATAGTTTCACCGGTGCTTTTTTCGGCTTTTCAGCTATGCATGACAGTCATCATTGACTGAATTGTCCAGGAAGGTCAGTCTGCGCGTGTGGACGCCTTTTCCTGATTTCGCTATACTATCCGCCACAGGATGGCGAAGATCGGCGAAATGCGCCGGTGATGGAGTGTGCAGATCGAAAGGCACGCTCAGGAAATTGCCATCGCTAACCTGGGGGTCGAGACGAGCATGGCGATTGAAAAATCCGCGGGAGCGGTGGTGTACCGGATAACCGATGCGGGAGAACTGAGCTATCTATTATTGCAACCGGCGCCCGGCAAACCCTGGGGGTTTCCGAAGGGGAAAATCGATGCGGGAGAATCCGAGCAGCAAGCCGCCCGGCGCGAAATCGCCGAAGAAGCCGGATTATCTCAAGTGGACCTGGACCCCGAATTCCGCCGTCTCGTGCATTATACGTACCATCGCGGGCGCTTGCTGGTGAAAAAGGACGTCGTCTATTTCCTCGCGCGCGTCACCACTTCCGAAATTCGTATCTCCTGGGAGCATGTCGCCTTTTGCTGGGCAAGCTACGACGAAGCAATGACCCAGGTGGTTTATGAAAACGCGCATGAAACGCTTCGCGACGCGCATGCGTACCTTGTGCAACAGCTGCAGAGTAGCATCAGGGAAGCCTGAGTGTCCCGAGCACTCTGACTTGAGGTAGCATGACATGATTGATGCCCCTCTCCATGTGTGTTTAGCCGGACTTGACGTGGTGATTTTTGGCGCCGAACGCACCAGAGTCCCGGTGATTTTTGTAGAACACGGGCGTGGTGGGTGCAAGGAACACTGTTTTGATTACTGTCGCGAACTCCAGATGGACGGGTGTATCGCGATCACGATTGACCAGCGCAATCATGGCGCCCGCACGGTCGACCCCGCCTGCAACGGGGGGTGGAGTTCATCCCATGCCACGGATATGTATGGCTGCCTCGTTGGTCTGGCGATGGATATCAGTCTGTTGATCGACCTGCTGCCCGCGCGGTTGGGTATCGACGTCGGACGCGTGGGAATGACCGGTGTCTCGATGGGCGGCCACGCTACGTTGCTCGCCATGGCGTATGACTCGCGTATTGCGGTAGGCGCCCCGCTTATCGGCGGTGGCGATTATCGACACTTGATGGAATTGCGCGCCCAAACCAACAGCGTCCCGTTTGACGATTTTTCCAATTATTATCCACCGGGACTCGACGCGATGGTGCGGCGTTATGACCCGATTCACCATGCCGCTCGTTTTGCCGACCGTCCACTGCTGTTGCTCAATGGTGAAGATGACACCCTCGTTCAGATCGATTGTAATCGGCGTTTCTACACTGCTGCGCTTCCCCACTACACCGACCCCACGCGCCTGTGCCTCAGCGCCTATCCCGGTATTGGTCATGAGGCGCCACCCGCGATGTGGCAAGAAGCACGGGCATGGTTGAACCGGTGGTTATAGAACACCATCGTCCCGCCAACCCAATGCCGGATTAGCGGGACGACGTTACGCGTAAAGGATTCTTACCCCGCATTATTCATGAACACAGGAATAATGCGAGGTTAGCCAAAGCTTTATTCGCTTCGCGAATAAAGCAGGCTACCCTTTTCCCCAATTATCGCTGCGGAAGGGTGAGGCTGGAAGACCGGCGGCGTTGTACAGATTGCACACCGGATTGTCCGCCCACGCGTAGCGCACGGCAACCGGCACGGGCACATGCGCACAGCTGACCAATACGGTGTCGCCGTCGATGTGCGCGTCCGCCCACATGAATTTCCTATCGGCGCCGGCGACAGCAAAGCCCGTCAATGGACCACCTTTCGCGTGCAGGCCCTGTGCATAAGCGAAAGAGATACGCATGGCGCTTCCTTCGCGCACGGTATTGGTGAAAAGCGGACCCGAGGCCACGACCTGCTGATCGTAATATTGCGCCAGCGCCCATTGCGCCAGGCGGTAGCCGACGTCCTGTTTATTCGTCGGGTGAATATCATCCGCATCGCCGATATCAATGATCACGGCCATGCCGGTGTTCAGCAACGCCAGGGTTTGTGTCTGTGTTTCGCGCAGTTCGGCCCACTCGCTATCCACCGGTTCTTCGTTGCGTGCCAGGAAGTTGGCTAGTTGGACGAAAAGGAACGAGATATCACCCTGACCAAAACGCGCGCGCCAATCACGGATCATGGCGGGGAAGAGCACGCGATACTGGGCCGCACGCCCCACATTCGATTCCCCCTGGTACCAGATGGCGCCGCGAACTCCGTAAGGGACCAGCGGGGCAAGCATCGCGTTGTAGAGTGTGCTGGACAGGTTTTGCAGGCAACCTACTTCCGCAGAAGGTGTCCGATAGTTGCCCAGGTCATGTTCTACTTGATAGCGCCAGGCGCCGGCCAGCGAGATAGACGCTTCTCCGGGGAGTTCCAGGACCATTTTATTTGCCGGCCCGGTGAGGCCGGCGTTGTAAATATGGCTGAAGGCACGTACGGCGATGAGATTACGGCCGGCGTGTACCAGGTTGCCGGGAATCGTGTAGCGCCGCGGGGTGCACCAGGATTGCGGGTTGTGCTCATGGGTCAGACTGCCGACCTGTACGCCGTTGAAATAGGTGAACTCCGATTTGTCGACCGCGCCGATGCCTAACGTCAGCTCTTTGCCGGCCCAGGAGGCTGGCACGTCCACAGCCAGGCGGAACCAGAGCACTCCATTATGCTCAACGCCGGCTTCCTGCCAGGATGATGGGAGCGACATCAGCGGCCACGCCGTGTCATCAAGCGCTGGAGAAGCCCATGTTGACGCAAAATCGGCGATGGCGGGAATTGCCATGTTCTGCTGCGCGTTCCATGCTTCTGTTGCCGCAGTGATGCGCGCCAGTGGATCAGGATCATCGGCGAAAGCGTTGAATGTTGCCACCAGCTCCGCGAGCTCAGGTTCCGCTTGCAAGGCTTCGAGACTCGTCCAGGCCTCCGCCGGGGTACCACCCCACGAGGTGTGCAGCATGCCTACCGGCACGCCCAGCGTCTGGCGTAGCGTGCGGGCGAAGAAATATCCTACCGCTGAAAAGGCGCCCGTTGTGGCGGGAGAGGCGACGGCCCATGTTCCATCAACCGTCGCCTGCGGGGTCAACGCTGTGCGCTGCGGCACGGTAAACATGCGCAGGGCGTCATCACCCGACGCGGCAGTCTCTGCTTCGGCATCGCGGGCTACAGCCACGCTCCACTCCATATTCGACTGACCGGAACAAATCCACACTTCACCCACCAGGACGTCGTGCACGGTGAGAGTTTCGCTTCCGCCGTGCACACTCAGCGTGTGCGGGCCGCCGGCCGGTAATGCCGGCAGTGTCACACGCCAGGCGCCGTCCGTACCGGCCACCACCTGCGCCGTCTGCCCGGCCAGGCGCACCGTCACTGCCGTCCCGGCATCAGCCCATCCCCATACAGGGAAGACGCGTCCCTGTTGCAGCACCATGTGCTCGCTGAAGATTCTCGCCAGTTTCATGACCATTACCTCTTACCGCCATAATTTTTCGCCGCGCAACCACCAGCTTATGTGATCAAGTCGTGCGTGACGCATTTTTGCCGCGTGATTATACCACTATCGCGAGACCCGTTGAAGAGCGAAGTGGTACGCCATCAGAGTTGTTTTTACAAAAATCCTTGACATCCCCTTGACGGTCTGTTGTACTAACCCGGATAAGCGCTACCTAGAGTCTGTCCTGAAGTCCGGGATGTTTCATCGCGTGCAGATTTTGGGGGCAATCATCCGCCATGCTTCCCACTATCCGTGGCGGAAGCACTACCAGATATGTAATTCGGCTATTGGGAGCCGAATTACATGAGAGACGCGAAGCGATTTTCGACTGTATCGAGTAGAGACACACGAGAACATCGCGACAAAGCCTGACGCAAAAAGATGCCGCGAAGAAATATGCTGGACTTCGGGAGAGACACTACTTGGAGGACACCCATGCCCGCGTTATTCGATATCGCCGAAGTTGCATTCAGTCGTTCCGGGTCATACCTGGCCATTTCGCATCTGTCCGCGGAAGGGGAGCGTCCAGCGGGCGTTTACGTGCGTTCCATACGCGCCGTATTTCAGATCGGTGCGTTGTTTCTGGTGGAACTCATCGTTGACGGGCGGGCTGTCCCGTTCACTGAAGATCCAACACCGGAATGTTTGCGTCTGCAAGCAGAGGGCGGTATCGTCGAATTCGCCTTCGATGGCGCGGACTGCCTGCGCATCAGCACGCGTGGTGTGGCCGTGCGTTTGACGTGCGCTGAGGGTGCCGGCTTGCAAGCCGTACCCTGTGGTCCCCGCGCTTGGCGGGTTATCGCCAGCGGACGTTTGTGCATGGTGCTGCCGGTTGAAGGCGAACTACAGATTCATGCACCCTGGATGGGCACGGGCTGTAGTGAGGTGGTCATCACCAGTGCGGTGGACGCGGAGTTCGCCTTGCTGGATACCGCACCGGAGTGGGATGGCTGGCGACCCGGGCGTCCATTCACGGATTGCGTAGCGCGGGTGCGTGTGGAATTTGCCGCTTTTCTCGCCGCACAGCTCTCCTGCCCCGCCGAATTTGCGACGGCGCGCGAGAAAGCGGCGTATCTGAATTGGGCCGCGCTCGTTAACCCCAGCGGGTTGTTGAAACGCACGACGATGTATATGTCAAAGAATTGGATGAGCGCGGTGTGGAGTTGGGACCACTGCTTCAATGCCATCGCCCTGGCACAGGGGATGCCCGACCTGGCCTGGGATCAATTCATCTCCCCGTTCGATCACCAGTCTGCACAGGGCGCGTTGCCGGACATGCTGACAGATACTAACGAAATTCTAGTGCATGTGAAACCTCCCATCCATGGCTGGGCGTTGCGACGGATGATGACCTTAAATCCGAAGTTGTTGACGCCGGCGCGCGCCCGCGCCGCCTATGACGGATTAGCGCGGATGACCACCTATTGGCAGGAAGTCCGCGACCCCTTCAACACCGGATTGCCGGTTTACTACCATGGCAATGATTCCGGATGGGATAACGCCACAACGTTGCTGGCTGGATCTCCGATAACCGCACCGGATTGCGCAGCTTTCCTGGTGATCCAAATGGAGGTGCTCGCCGACCTGGCGGAGTGCCTGGGGGAGACGACGGCGGTCTCGTGGCGCACTGCCGCAGACACCTTGCAAAGTCGACTGATAGCCCAACTGTGGCGTGGTACACGCTTCGCCATGCCCAGCGCCGCGGATGGACGGGAGGCGCCGGCGGGATCTGACTGTCTGTTGCCATATATGACGTTGGTGCTCGGGGAGCGCCTGCCGGTGGAAATACGCACCGCGTTACTTGACGGGTTGACTGCGGAGGGGCGCTTCATCACACCCTGGGGGTTGGCGACGGAAAGCCCCAGGAGTCCGTATTATAAAGATAATGGTTATTGGCGTGGACCGATCTGGGCGCCTTCGACCATGCTGGTGCTTGATGGTCTGCAACGTCTGGGAGAGACGACCCTTGCCATGGACCTGACCCGGCGTTTTTGCCTGATGTGCGCACGCGAAGGGTTTTCGGAGAATTTTGACGCCGAAACCGGACAAGCACTCTGTGATCGCGCCTACACCTGGACCGCCAGCGTGTTTCTCACGTTGGCACATGATTTACGCTAACCCGCATGAATCATGTTTTGGTTAGCCGAAGCGACTCAGCGTAAAAACGGGTTGCATCGCCGTTCCACCCCAATGGTGGTCGCCGGGCCGTGCGCGGGAAAGACGCGGACGTCGTCGCCCAGTGGAAAGAGACGCTCGCGGATACTCTGCCGTTCGAGAAGATACGCTTCTTGCGTGGACGTGCCGCCGATCGCACCAGCAAACAGCGCATCGCCGGTGAAGACCACCGCGCTGGTCGCGTAGGCCACTGATCCCGCCGTGTGTCCTGGCACGTGTAGAATGCGCCACGCCCTGTCGCCGCATGTGATCGCCTCATCACCCGCGACAGCAACATCCGGTGGCTCGGGGAGGAGGTGGACGTCGTCCCGATGCGCATACACCGGCGCGTTCAGGCGTGTTCGTGCCTCCGCTATACCCTCGATGTGGTCCCAGTGTCCATGGGTGAGGACAATGGCCCCCACGCGCAGCCGTTCCTGTTCCAGGAATTGCATGACTACCTCATCCCACCCGCCGGGATCAACAAAGAGTGCTTCGCGCTCGCTGTCTCCCCAGGCCAAGTATCCTCGAATCGGATAGCGCCCCAGTACAAATCCGCGCACATGAACCATTGCAACACTCCCTCTGTCTTTACCCGGATAACTCATGGAGCTATTGAATGCCGGGCTCAGTGTGGCATTATTCGAAATGTTATGAATAATGCAGGTTAGCATTAAACCATAAAGTGCGCGTGCAGCCAAGGGAGGAGTCATCACCATCATAGTTGTTTCAAAACACACTGCGCGGCGAAGGCGTGGACTTTGGAATAAGCTCGAAAAAAGGTAGAACGCGTCTTACGCTGGACACCCGTTCTTTGCTTTGGTATCTTTCAACAGCCAGAAAATATGCAGCAGGAGTTTTCGTCTATGGCACGGCAAATCCACGTCGTTTTCAAAACGCACCTCGATGTCGGTTTTACAAATTTCGCGCGTGAAGTCGTGCGGCAGTATATGACGTCATATATCCCGCGCGCGGTGGCATTGGCACGCGAGCGGCGCGAGGCGGGCGCCGACCGTTTCGTGTGGACGACCGGGTCGTGGCTGATTTCTGAATACCTGGAGCAGGCGGATAACACGGCGCGGCGCGCGATGGAAGCGGCGATTCTCTCCGGGGATATCCGCTGGCACGCGTTGCCGTTCACCACCCATACCGAACTGCTGGACGCAGAATTGTTCCGTGCCGGCGTGGGGTTGTCCCGCGCGTTGGATATACGCTTCGGCATGACCACTATCACCGCAAAGATGACCGATGTGCCCGGTCACACCCGCGCGATCGTGCCGTTGCTGGCTGAGGCGGGTGTTCGCTTTGTGCATATCGGTGTAAACCCGGCATGTCATCCACCGGCAGTACCCGACCTTTTTCGCTGGCGTGACCTCCCGACCGGAACCGAAGTGCTGATGATGTACCATGGTAATTACGGCGAGGTGAGCACTGTTGCGGGTCTGGATCATGCGTTGGCGTTTGCACACACCGGCGACAACAACGGACCGCAATCCACCGCGGTGCTGAGTGAGCAGTTCGCCCATCTGCGCGCGCAATTTCCCCAGGATCTCGTGATCGGTTCGACCATGGAACCGTTCGCACAGGCGTTGTTGGGCATCGCCGACGAGTTGCCGGTGGTGGAAGGGGAGATCGGCGACACCTGGATCCATGGTGGAGGCACTGACCCCTGTAAAGTCGCCGGCTTTCGCGCCCTCAGCCGATTGCGTCGTGCCTGGTTGGCTGCTGGAAGGGTGGCGCTGGACGATCCGATGTTGCAGGCTTTCACGCGCTCCCTGCTGCTCATCGCCGAACACACCTGGGGATTAGATGAGAAAAATACGCTGGCGGATTTTATCAACTATACGCGGGAAGATTTCGCGCGTGTCCGCCGCGAAGATCCACTGGTGATCCCGGTGCCGCCGGAATTCGAACTCTTTGTCCGCTATCGCGAGCAGGGACGTCCACGCGGATATCAGCAATTCGCCGCGTCATGGGCAGAACAACGAGCGTACCTGGCATCCGCCGTGACGGCGCTGGGTGACTCTGAATTGGCGAAGGAAGCAGTGCGCACTCTGCAGGCACTGACCCCGGTGGCGCCGACACTTGCGGACGGCGCTTCAGTAGACTTGACCCAACCGTTTAAGACCGCGCGTTTTACGGTGCAGTGCGACCCTCTGACCGGCGCCATCACTCGCTTGCGGGTACGCGATTCCGGGTACGAATGGGCGGACACGGGGCATCCGCTGGCTTTGCTGCGTTATCAGACATTTTCGAGTGCAGATTATGAGCGGTATATCCAGCAGTATGCCGTGCATGTCGCGGAGCATTCAAGCTGGATCATTCCAGATCTCGGGAAACCGGGGTTGCGCCCGGACGATTCGCCGTCAGCGTTTTTCCTCCCCACGGTGACGGCGGCTACCTGCGCCCAGGAGGAAGACTCTGTGCGTTTGCTGCTCACCCTTACACTGCCGATGGAGTCGCACCAGCATTACGGGGCTCCGCGCATATTTTGGTTGGACTACCGTTTCCCGCATGATGCGTCCGCGATAGAGATAACCTTGACCTGGGCTGACAAGCCGGCGAACCGCATGCCCGAAGCATTATGGTGCACCTTCGCCCCCTGTGTTGCGCAGCCGGAGCGCTGGATGCTGGAGAAGATGGGTGCGCTGATTTCGCCGTTGGAGGTAGTGGAATACGGCAATCGCAATATGCATGCCGTGGATGAAGGGGCCGTGTATACCGGGAAGGAGGGCACTCTGCGCCTGCAAACCATGGATGCACCGCTCATCGCCCCTGGCGCCCCGCGCCTACTGCACTTCGACAACACCCCGCCAGACCTGTCCGAAGGTCTGCATGTCAACCTGTACAATAATATCTGGGGCACCAATTTCCCCATGTGGTATGAAGAAGATGCGTGTTTCCGATTCCGTGTATCAATAGAGTGACTTTGGATACGGATGAGCGTGTCCACGCTTTATGTGCCTGCTACGCAGACCAGTGCATCACATCGCCCTTAGCCGGGCGATGCGGGCGTCAATCGGCGGGTGCGTGCTGAACAGGTCGTTGAGCCAACCGCCATGATCGTGCAGCGGATTGGCGATATAGAGGTGGGCGGTGGCTTTGTTCGCGACTTCCAGCGGGTCGGGGTCATTGGCAATCACCTGCAACGCACCGGCCAGACCATCAGGGTAGCGGGTGAGCGCGATGGCGTTGGCATCAGCCAGATATTCACGCCGGCGTGAGATTGCGAGTTGTAAGAGCAACGCCACCATTGGCGCCAACACCAGAGCCAGCAACGCAATCACCATCAAAATGCCGTTGCTGCCCCCGTCGCGATCATCACGGCTGCGTCGTCCACCGCCAGTGTACCACAAGGAACGCAAAATCCAGTCACTCAGCAGTACGATCGTGCCCACCAGTACCGCGGCCACCGTAGAGAGGAGCACGTCGCGATCCGCCACATGGCTGAGTTCATGCGCCAGCACGCCTTCCAATTGGTACCGGTCGAGTTTTTCCAGCAACCCGGTAGTCACAGCGATCGCCGCATGTCGAGCGTCACGACCGGTCGCGAAGGCATTCGGCGCGCTATCGTCGATGATAAAGGCGCGCGGGGTTTCCGGCAATCCGGCAGCCAGCGTCAAGCCTTCCAGGATGTTGATGAGCAGTGGATAATCTGCCCTGGTCGCCGGCTGGGCGTGCGAGATCGAGAGCACGATTTCATCGGAATGATAGTAACTGTAGTAACTGGTACAGAACGTGATGAGTGCCGCGACGATCGCCAGCGGAACGGCAAAATGCGGTGCATAGATATAGGCTACCGCCGTCACGACGCCGGTAAGGAGCAGGATAAAGACCCCCATCAGTAGATAGGTACCGCGGGTATTCGCCTTAATCTGATCCTCAAACAGCCACCGTCCGTGGAGCGGAGCCGGCGGCTGGTATTCCCCTGCGGGGTGGATCTGGCGTGCGGGCTCCTGGGGGATCATCAGAACTTCACCTGCGGCACTGCTCGCTCTCCGGTTTCGATCTCAAAGTATGCTTGCTCCGTGAATCCACCGGAATTCGCGATGATATTCGCCGGTACGGATTTAATCATAGCATTGTAGATGTTGACGACATCGTTGTAATGTTGCCGTGCGTAAGCGATCTTTCCTTCCGTGCCCGCCAGCTCTTCCTGCAACATCATGAAATTCTCATTCGCCTTCAGGTTGGGATAGGCTTCCGTGACGGCGAAGAGCGAGCGCAACGTGCTGGTGAGCGTATTCTCCGCCTGCTGAGCTTCGGGAATTGATTTTGCGTTGACAGCGATTTGCCGGGCGCTGACAACGGCCTCCAGCGTGTCGCGTTCATGAGCGGCATATCCTTTTACTGTCTCCAGCAGATTGGGAATGAGATCATGTCGGCGTTTAAGTTGCACATCAATCTGGCTCCAGGCGTTGCGGAATTGTTCACGCAGACTCACCAGTCGGTTGTAGGTGAATAGATACCACAATCCTGCCAGCAGCGCGCCGAAAAGCAGAAAACCGGCGAGAATCATCAGTGTGATCGTAAACATGGCGCATGGCCCTCCGTGAGTTGTTGATCGTCGCTATTATTCAGAACAATTTGTATAATGCCTTTGTCAGCCCGGCAGTCAATTCGTTTATGAATCATCCGGGATGGTTCATTTTAACCCGATTCACCGGAGGTGTCGAGGACGGGTGTCAGGGTCGGTGCGTCGTCCGGTGGCGTTAGCGGTGCCGCATGGACCACCTGCTGCTGCCAGCGTTTAGAGTAGTAATAGATCAAGCTCCCGATCATGCCGGTACCCACGCTGATGACCATGGCAATCCACACGCCGGTGACACTGTGCAGGACGACCTGGGAGAGCAGCCACACCAGCAGCAAGCGCACAAACCACAAGCCGCCGGCGCTGATCAAGGTCGTCACCATGGTATGACCGGCGCCGTTGATCACCCCATTCGAGACAAACATCACGGCGAAGAGTACATAGGAGATCCACATAATGCGCAAATATTGCGTGCCGATAGCCAATACCTGTGCGTCATTGGTAAACGGCAGGATCAGCAGGCCCGGGAAACAGACCACCACGACGGCCACAGCCGCGGTAATGGTGCAACTGAGCAGTATCCCCCAGCGGAAGGTTTGGCCCACGCGATCCAGACGTCCGGCGCCCATATTCTGTCCGGTTAAGGTGGAGACCGCCATGCCGATCGCCATGGCCGGCATGAAGGAAATCTGGTCAATGCGCAGGGCTGCTCCATATGCCGCCGTGGCCGCTTCACCATAGAAATTTACGAACCCGATGATGCAAAGCATACCGATGGAAGCCATCGCCTGCTGCAACATACTCGGGAAACCGATTTTTACCGTCAGCCAGGTGATATCTCGATCGATGACCAGCACGCGAAGGCTCGGGGTCACCGGATTGCGTTTTGCCGTCAGATAGAGCAATATCGACACTACCGCGCCGCCCATGGTGATGAGCATGGCCCATGCGGTGCCGTTTAACCCGAATCCGGCAAAGCCCAGATCAAGGTGGGGATGGGGAAGGTTGATAAGCAAAGGGTGCGCTAGCGTGAACGGACCAATCTTCGTAATCACCGCATGGATGGCGCCGGGAATGCCTAGCTTCCCGAACATGAGCACCGGGTCGAGAATCGCCGTGAGGACGAGGAAAATTGTCTGAAAGTAGAGCGGCGTCTTGGAATCGCCAATCCCACGCAGCATCGCGGCGACCAGGAACATCGCGAAATTGCAGGGCATGGCCAGTAGAAAAATGCGTAAATATCCCGTAGCCACCGGCAGGGTATCGGGCGGCGTGTGGATGAGTTGAAGAAATGGTGCAACGCAGAGTTCACCGAGAATGAGCAACACCAGGCTGACGAGTGCTACGAGCAGTGAAGAGTTCTGTACTACCCGGCGCACTTCCGTCCAATTTCGCGCGCCCACATACTGGGCGATGAGGATGTTTGAGGCCATCGTCAGCCCCATCGCAACAGCCATGAAAAGGAAGAAGAGTGGCATGCTGACAGTGACGGCGGCCATTTCGCGACTGCCCAGATAGCGCCCAACCCAGATGGCATTGACTATGCTGTAAGCTGTTTGCAACACGCTGCCGCCCAGCATGGGCAGCGAGAACATTAGCAGGTGGCGGGGGATGCTTCCCGTCGTTAAATCGCGCCCAAATTTTCCGGGTTTTTGCGGTGGTGACTGCTCTGGCATGACGATGATTGTATCATATCCATGGTGCCTGCGCGAGTGTTGATAGCGCAGACGGCTATGGATGCGCTTGTCTCCTGGATGGAACTTGTTTTCGGATTCAGGGGATCCGGGTGAAAGATCGGCATCCCATGTTGAAGCCGACCAAACAATCCGGCCCCGGAAATATCCGAGGCCGGATCGAACAGATGCAGGTCGGAAGACCTTACATGCCGTAGTCCATTCCACCCATGCCGCCGCCACCAGGGCCGCCGGCGGGCGCTGCCGGTTTCTCTTCCGGCTTGTCGGCAACCAGCACTTCGGTGGTGAGCACCATCGCGGCGATCGAAGCGGCGTTCTGGAGCGCGCTGCGTTCGACCTTCGCCGGGTTGACGATCTTCATGGTGAGCATGTCGCCATACTCTTCGGTCAGCGCATTGAAGCCCCAACCGAGTTTCCCGGATTCCTTCACCTTCTCGACAACCACACTGCCTTCTTGACCGGCATTGGCAGCGATCTGGCGCAGTGGCTCTTCGAGGGCGCGGCGTACGATCTGCACGCCCAGCTTCTCATCGTTGGCGATTTCGCCATGCAGCTTGCTCATCTCGGCGAGGATTTTATCCAGCGCAGGTATGGCATTCACCAGGGTGACGCCACCGCCGGCGACGATCCCTTCTTCCACCGCGGCGCGCGTGGCGCTCAAGGCATCCTCGAAGCGGTGCTTTTTCTCTTTCAATTCGGTCTCGGTAGCAGCGCCGACTTTAATCTCGGCCACGCCGCCGGAGAGCTTGGCCAGGCGCTCCTGGAGCTTCTCACGATCATAGGAAGAATCGGTAGTCTCGATGGCGCGGCGGATCTGCTCGATGCGCCCTTTCACCTTCGCGGCGTCGCCGGAACCTTCTACGATAGTGGTGTTATCCTTGGTGATGGTCACTTTGCGCGCGCGGCCCAGCATGTCGGGGGTCACGTTCTCAAGTTTCAAGCCAAGGTCTTCGGTGATGAACTGCCCACCGGTGAGCACCGCGATGTCTTCCAGCATAGCCTTGCGGCGATCGCCGAAGCCCGGGGCTTTCACCGCGGCGACTTGCAGTACGCCACGGATGCGGTTGAGCACGAGAGTCGCCAGCGCTTCACCCTCGACATCTTCCGAGATGATGAGCAACGGCAGGCGGCTGCTGGCAATTTT